>Ga0194120_10000124_pt1 | contig 124606 bp, 91 predicted proteins | sample TA2MahCa65mmetaG_FD_148642 | JGI IMG/M metagenome (GOLD analysis project Ga0194120, IMG submission 148642) | Freshwater microbial communities from Lake Tanganyika, Tanzania - TA2015019 Mahale Deep Cast 65m | ecosystem: Environmental > Aquatic > Freshwater > Lake | place: Tanzania: Lake... | reverse complement strand
ACGCTGCTCAAACGCGGCAAGTCCGAGAAGGAAAGCGTGCGTGGACGGATGCAAATGGCAAGCTGGAGTACGGACTATTTGGAGCAAGTTCTGCTGGGATCATGACTTCGATATGCGCTGGCCCTGGGGGCATCGCCGTGGCGATGGGGGAGCTCGTGGACGACGCCATCGTCGATGTCGAGAACATCTTCCGCCGACTGAAAGAGAACAATGCCGCCGGCAACCCCAAGTCCTCACTGCTGGTGGTTTACGAAGCCAGCAAGGAAATCCGCGGCGCAGTCGTTTTCGGCACGGCGGTCGTCATCCTGGTCTTCTTGCCGCTCTTCGCGCTATCGGGGGTCGAGGGGCGACTCTTTGCTCCGCTTGGAGTGGCCTATATCGTCTCGATCCTGGCCTCATTGCTCGTTTCACTGACCGTGACGCCCGTCCTGAGCTATTACTTGCTGCCGCAGTCCGAGGCCACGCACCGGGAAGGGGATGGGCCCCTGCTGCGAGCACTGAAATGGGCGGCGACGCGCCTCATTCGGATGAGCATGGCCGCGCCGGCATGGTTGCTGGCGATCACCTGGCTGCTGGTCGCTTTCGCCGGTTGGGAATTGGCGAACCTTGGCCGCAACTTCCTCCCGCAGTTTGACGAAGGGAGCATTCTCGTCAATGTGACGCTCCCGCCCGGCTCGTCGCTCGACGCGTCGAACCAAGTATCTCAACTCATCGATAACAAGTTTCGCCAGCGTCAATTGACCCTTGATCGTCCCGATGGCGAGATATTGCACTTCGTCCGTCGGACGGGTCGGGCGGAGATGGATGAACACGCTGCGCCAGTGAACGCGGGGGAGTACATCCTAAGCATGAACCCGGAGGCCCAGCACGGTCGTGAAGAGATGATCCAACAGATCCTCAAAGAGCTGCGCAATGAAGTGCCCGGCGTTGACATTGAGGTCGAACAACCGCTGGCTCACCTCATCAGTCACATGGTGTCCGGCGTGTACGCCCAAATCGCAATCAAGGTCGTCGGAGATGATCTCGATACTCTGCTCGCGACGGCTGAGAAGGTGAAGGCCGCGATCAAGGACATCCCCGGTGTGACGCCGCCGGTTATCGAACCGGTTCAGCAGACGCCCGAATTGCACATTCGCCTGCGTCCCGACGACCTAGCTCGATATGGCCTGACTCGCGAATATGTCGGCCGCATCATGCAGACCGCCCTGCAAGGCGAAGTCACTTCCCAAGTCCTCGAAGGACAACGCCGTTTCGATCTGCTGGTCCGACTCGAACAGGCCTACCGCACTGACTACGCCAACTTGGGCCGACTGCGGATTGACCTGCCGGGCAACAAGGGGCAAGCCGATCTTTCTTCGCTCGCCGACATCAGCGAAGGGGTCGGCCCCAACGCCGTTAACCGGGAAAACGCTCGACGGCGGATCGTCATTCGCTGTAATACCCAAGATCGCGACTTGGCCAGTGCCGTTGCTGAAATTCAACAGCGAGTCAAAGAGCGAGTCGAAATGCCCGAAGGATATTTTGTCGAGTATGCCGGCCAGTTCGAGAGCCAGCAGCGTGCCACGACGCTGATCGTGTTGTTGGCGGCCGTTTCGGTCGTCGGCATGTTCTTGGTGCTCATGCTGCTCTACCCGTCAGTGCGGATCGTGTTGCAGGTCTTGAACGCGCTGCCCACGGCCTTTATCGGCGGCGTGATGGGCCTGGTCATTACCGGACAGTCCTTGACAGTCGCCAGCCTTGTGGGCTTTATCTCGCTAGGCGGGATTGCGGTTCGCAACGGAGTTCTCTTGGTCACGCACTATTTCCATTTGATGAGGGAAGAGAACGAGGAATTCAGCCCGAAGATGGTGCTCCGAGGAAGCCTCGAACGGTTGGCTCCGGTGCTAATGACGGCGCTGACCGCCGGCATTGGCCTGGTGCCGCTGGTCTGGGGCGGCCAGGAGCCCGGACGGGAAATCCTGTACCCGGTGGCGACCGTGATTCTCGGTGGCCTCGTGACCTCAACATTCTGCGAGTTCCTCATTCATCCCGGACTCTTCCTGGCGTTCAGCGGCAAAGATGCAGAACGCCTCGTGAAGGCCGAACAGTCCGAGGAAGACGAGCTGCATGATCACTCAATGGCACGTCGAACTGTTTCCGTACCGGCTGCGGCTCACGCCACGGTCCGGTAGTTCCCCTTTTGCAAGGGAGTTTGCTTCGATGAAACGAGTCTTTGCTCTCTTGGCCTGTTGCGCAGCGCTGCAATTCGTGGCAGGCTGTGGCCAAACACCCGCACCAGCCCCAACGCCGCAAACCAAGACCGGTGCCGGCAATCATGGGCACGCCGACGGTCATGGGGCTGGTCCCCACGGAGGGACGCTGGCCGACTGGGGTGGCGGCGCTTATCACGTCGAGTTCACCGTGGACCATGACAAGAAGGAGGCGACGGTTTACATCGTAGGCAGTGACGAAAAGTCGCCCTCCCCGATTAGGGCCGACAAGATCCAACTTGTCATCAACGATCCCATGACGGAGTTGGAGCTGGTCGCCAAGCCGCTTGAGGGCGAAGCCGAAGGCATGTCCTCGCGATTCGTAGGGACGCACGACACGATCGGCATAGTCAAGGAATTCGGCGGCACCATCAGCGGACAAATCGGCGGTACGCCCTACACGGGTGACTTCAAGGAAGATCCGCACGGCGCGGATCACAGCCACTAGATGTCAGCTGGGTGGGAACCTGCACTCTAGGCGAATCGATATCATCGGTGCGGAGGAGTCGCGTTCGACGTTGTCGGTTGCCGCATGCGAGGATCGTTCGGCTGATCCGCCGGGGTGCGTCGGAGTCACGCCGCCAGGCGGATCATGTCCAACGCCAAAATGGCCTGCCGAATTTTCCGCGAGTTGAGGCCGGGAGGCAGATGCGAGCGAAATTGTCTCTCCAGCATTTTTCGGGAAATCGCGCGGCGGCGGTCCGCATGCGACGGACGCCGGTCCGGATTGTCCCACGGACGATCGGCGCGATCGACCAGGTCCGCTTGTCGAACTGCGATGGACCGATTTTTCGCTTGTGCCGAGGTTGCGGGCGCCGCGAGTTTTCTTTACGCTTGGCCATCCGTGGCTCCTTGCCATGTCGTGGTTGTTTTGCAGCACCCACAGCATGGTCGAGATCCACGTTTTCTCAAGGATCAATTCCGCATCGGAATCGGCCTATCCGGCACCGTCTCCGTGTAGGCGTTTTGCCTAAAGTGCAGCCTCAAGGCGAACAGTGGGCCGACGTCGCCGAATCCGCCGCTTGGCCACATCGGGGTTCCTGCTCAGCTTGCGGTGTTTTGTTGGCTGGTGTCCTGGTGGATCGGCAAGCGAACAACGAGAGGCGGGAACGCCTAACAACCGGTTGCAAGGGAGTTCATCGACAGCCACGACCACGGCCGGCAACTCCAGTCCGCCGCCAGCTTCGACTGCGCCTCGCCGAACGGGTATTGGGCCGAGTGCTTCAACCCCACGGAAGCCGGCTCGCAGGCCGACGGGACCGGCAAGAGGTCAACGACACGACTACGCCCAGTTCGAGGCGCTGACAGGCTACATACCGCCTGAGTTCGCGAAGTTCCGGACGTTCCGGCCGAGTTCGGGCGAGCTGGAGGAACTGCGCGACGGGAAAAGCACGAGTCCGGCTACGCGACTGGGCAAAGGTCGAGGAGGTCGAAGACGCGGCGTTGTGGATCGGTCGGTAGGGTCAGGCCACCGCATCTACGATCAGGGGCTCGCAACCTCGCCGCCGGCCCGCGTGGCGAGGGCGCGCCAGGTCTGCAGTTCGATCGTTTCGGCAATGGCGTGTACCGATCCGCCGATCATCGCGACTTGCACCACGCCGGGGTGAAAGCTGCGGGACGTGATGACCGCGTACGACGGCCGGCCGGCCCCGCCATTGCGGCCTTCCTGCCAGGAATTGAAGTCCGCATCAAGGGTTTGGCCGCCAGTCGTGTAAGGAACAAACGTGTTCGGGACCAGCGTTGCCGTGAACCCCGTGTGGTGTACTCGCCCGTCAGGCCACTCCGTGTGACCGGAGTTCTTATAGTCGGGCCCGGAGGCAACGATCGCCGCCGCCTCCGCCGCCGTGTTCGGCCTGATAGTCGTCGTTGGACCGCCGTTCCGCGTGTAATGGGTCCATGCCTTTACCTCAGCGGCCAGCATGGTGTTACTTGTGCCGTCGAGCATCGCCGCCAGTGGCAAGTGGCTGTTGGGATGGAATGCCCCATCGCCTCCCTGCCTCGTCGCCGGATTGAACACGAACCATGTGCCGAGGTTAAAGCCGTACGACGTCGGCACCAATTTCGCTCTGCCACCGCCGGGATCACGGATCCGAAACGCGCCTGGATCACTGGGGCACGAGTAACTAGGGACCCGTAAACCGTCAATCGCTAGCTGATAATCCCACGCGGTATTGATGTCGACCTGGTCATACAGGTTGCCTTGCTCGAGGAAGTTCAGGATCCGCCCGTGAACTCCCCACGACCCGTTGTTGCCGGTCGAAGTCGTCGAGAAGTCGACGATTGCGCTGGCAGGCAAGGCCCTGTAGGTTGACTCGTAGTTCAATATCGCCAGGCCGAGTTGCCGCAGGTTGTTGCTGCACGACATCCGCCTGGCCGCCTCCCGCGCGGCCTGTACTGCCGGTAGCAACAGGCCAACCAGTATCCCGATAATGGCGATCACGACCAACAGCTCGACTAATGTGAATCCCGAACGATTTCGCATGCTTTGCCTCGAATCCGGACCGTAACTTCTCTTCCGTGGGACATTTGAGGCGTCCAAGGCAAATGCCATGCCATGGATTCGGGAAGAACGTCGGGTAGTCCGTTCCCGGGTTTTTGGCTGTTTTCGAGCCTGAGTCGAGGCGAGGAATACCCGATCGATGTCGATCCGATGGGCGCATTGGCGAGGGAATCGACACGCTTACGCTCGTGCTCCGCCGTTGCTGGCGAATTGAAGGGGTCCCGTCCCGTTCTTATGATGGAACTGCCGACCCCCGGACCAACTTCGCGGAACCCGACCATGCGACGGCCTTTACGTTTCCAGATCATGATCCCCATGCTGGGCCTGATGGTCACGGCACTGGCCGGCGTCAGCATTCTGAACGCGTACCTGGGCGCAGGCCGGGCGAAGCGGCAAATCGAGGAGCAACTCCGCGGTATCACTCAGACGCTTGAGCGGTCCAATTTTCCCCTGACCGATTCCGTGCTGCGACAGATGCGGGGGTTGTCCGGAGCCGAGTTTGTCTTGGTCACGAACGCCGGCACTGTCGTGGCGTCGAGTACCAAATCGCCGACTACGGATCCGCTCCCCGAGAATCCGACCGCCGATTCAGACGTTGTGCTGCACCGGCGAATCACGCTCGGCGGCACGACGTATTTCCACACCGCGAAAAGGCTGGCACGGAATGACGTCCATCAGTCCTCGGGCATCCTTCACATCCTCTACCCGGAAACCGGGTATCGCCAGGCGTGGATCGACGCGGTCTACCCACCGCTGGTCATCGGACTCGCCGCCGTCGTCTTCGTCGCCTTGTCGGCGGTTCTAGTTGCGGCCCGCGCCAGTCGACCCATGACGCGGTTGCAGACGCAGGTCTCCCGCATCGCCGAAGGCGACTTCGAGCCCATGCCACTTCCGGACCGGCGTGACGAAATCCGCGATTTGGCGGTGGCTATCAATCAGATGGCAACGATGCTGGGTCAATACGAACGAGAAGTGCGAGAAACCGAGCGACTGCGGACTCTGGCTCAACTTGGCGGTGGGATTGCCCACCAGATGCGCAATGCCGCCACAGGTTGCCGGATGGCGGTCGATATCCTGGCGGGAGAACAGTCGTTGTCAGATGACTGCGAGAGCCTGGCAGTGGCGCGTCGGCAACTGGAGCTGATGGAGCGGTATCTACGACGATTCCTCGCCATCGGAAAACCGCCGCGGGAAGTTGACCTCCGTCCCGTCGACCTCGGCGCCCTTGTCGAAGAGATACTGCCGCTGGTGCGTCCGGCGGCGCGCCACGCTGGCGTGGACTTGCGGTGGCACCGGCCAGAGTCGCCGAGCGCCGTGTCGGGGGATGCCGAGGGGCTGGAGCAAGTTGTGATCAACCTGGTGCTCAATGCGATTGAGGCCGCGTCGAGCCAGGCCACTCCCGACGAAAGTCGAGTCGTTCGTGTGTGCCTGCAGTCAGATGGCGGCGACCGAGTCGTCCTTCTTGTTGAGGATACAGGACCCGGCCCCCGCGACGACGTTCGCGAAACGCTCTTCGATCCGTTTGTGTCCGCCAAGGCCGACGGCGTGGGCCTGGGACTATCCGTCGCCCAGCAGGTGACGCAGCAGCATGGTGGACGGATCACGTGGAGTCATGAACCGGGAGCGACTCGCTTTCGAGTCGAGTTGCCTCAGATGGAAACGGAGAAACACTGTGTCGAGCTTGCTGGTCGTTGACGACGAACAGTCGATCTGTTGGGGCCTGTCGAAGATGGGCGAGTCACTTGGGTGCAAGGTGACGACCGCGTCGTCGGCCGAGAGTGCTCTGGCAATGGCGGCTGAACTTCGTCCGGACGTGATCGTGCTGGATGTACGGCTTCCTGGCATCGACGGGTTGAGCGCCATCGAGCAGCTTCGGACGCACGCCGGCGACGTGCCGATTATCGTCATCACGGCGTACGGCGACTTGCAAACTGCCGTGAAGGCTGTCCGCAACGGCGCGTTCGACTACATCACCAAGCCGTTCAACCTGGAACAAGTACGCCATGCGGTGTCGCGGGCCATTCGGCGCGATGAACACGAGCACGCCTCCCCGTCTCGCGACGTGCCTGTCGAAGGGATCATCGGCCACACGCCGGTGATGCAGGCGACTTTCAACCGAATAGCGCTGGCAGCCGCGGCGGATACGTACGTCCTGTTGGCCGGGGAAAGCGGAACCGGCAAGGAGTTGGCCGCCCGCGCGATCCATCGCTACAGCCGCCGAGCTGACGGGCCATTCGTCGCCGTGAATGTCGCTGCATTGAGTCCATCTCTCGCCGAAAGCGAACTGTTCGGGCACGAGCGGGGCGCTTTCACGGGAGCCGAGCGTTCGCGCACCGGACTGTTAGCCCAGGCCGACGGCGGAACCTTGTTTCTGGACGAAGTGGCCGACATCCCGCTGGCGATCCAGGTGAAGTTACTGCGGGCGTTGGACTCGGCCGAAGTCGTCCCCGTTGGTGGCACGAAGCCGATCACGACCAACTTCCGAGTCATCTCGGCGACGCACCAGGACCTGCTCAAGAAGATCGCCGACGGCACATTCCGCCACGATCTGTACTTCCGCTTGTCGGCGTTTCATATCGAACTGCCCCCTCTGCGCGAGCGGCTCGAGGACATTCCGGATCTGGTCCAGCATTTCGTAGCCCGGTTACGAGGCGGTTCGACGGGCGACCCGCCAGTGGTGACGCAGGAAGCGCTGGCGGAATTGCGGCGACGACCCTGGTTCGGCAACGTTCGCGAGCTCCGCAACGTCATTGAACACGCCTTGATCGTAGCACGTGGTGGCGCCGTCCTTCCCGAACACCTCTCGCCTCCCGTTGACGCCGAGTTGATTCCGGGTGCGGGGGACGGATCCGTGTCGGTCGAACGACTCAAAGAGCTACTCTACGACTGGTCCCGGCAAGCACTGCGGGATCCAACGCGCTCGAGTCAGGCGTATGAGGAATTGCTGCACATCGTGGAACCACCGCTGTTAAGGGCCGCGATGGAAAAACACGACAGCAACTGTGCCGCGGCCGCTCGCGAACTCGGAATGCACCGCGTTACGCTTCGCAAGAAGCTCGATCAATACGGGATCGATTGATTGAAGCAAAGGCGATTGAGGTGGGCACGTTCAGCCACGGCGGATCCCCGCCACCATCGGCCAAGCACTCGGCGCTCCGCGCCTCGAAGCACGTCCAGGTCGGGCGGGAGCCGAGCGCAGGGTTGTGGTGCACGCATGTGCCGTTTCTGGCCAGCCTGTGGATGGAACGTTGACGACCAACCTGCCTCAGGGGGGCTCACGCGCCCGCCGGTCCGCGGATCATGCCGCTCCAATTGCGCACCGGGGTCGAGCCGGACGAATGGCCGCGAGTGATTGACTTGTCGATACATCGGCCCTAGATTGGCGATGCGCGCAAGTCGCCGGTCGCCCGCCGGTTTGAGTCGGAGTTTTTTGGCGGCGACTGCGTGATCGCCAGCGTTGGGCAGGAGGGGGAATCAGAGTATGAGAAGAAACTCGGTAGGTTTGCATGGCATCCTCCGAATCAGCTGCTTGGCATTGCTGGCTTCCGCAACCGCCTACGGGGTCGACTACGATCCCCTCGCCGTTTCGAAGGACGTTACAACTCAGGAGGTGAATCTGACCGTCAAGGACGCCCAACGGCGCCGTGACATCCCCGTCCACGTCTATCTGCCGCAGGCTACGCGGGCCGCACCGGTGGTCCTATTCAGCCATGGGCTTGGCGGATCTCGGGAAGGGAATCGGTACCTTGGCAAACATTGGGCTGCCCGAGGTTACGTTGCGGTGTTTCTGCAGCATCCCGGAAGCGATACCTCGGTTTGGCAGGATACTGCGAGGGAAAGACGCCTGAATGCCATGCGGGATGCGGCGAACTTACAGAACTTCCTGCTGCGCGTCAAGGATGTCCCCGCTGTATTAGACCAGCTGGCCGAATGGAATAGCATGGAAGGGCATGCACTGGCGGGAAGGCTGAGCCTCTCAAAGATCGGCATGTCCGGTCACTCGTTCGGCGCCGCCACCACACAGGCGGTAAGCGGGCAAAGGACTGATCGGGGCAAGGAATTGTTCACCGACTCGCGCATTGCCGCAGCGGTCATCATGAGCCCAAACAGTCCGAATCGCGGTTCACCCCAGGAGGCATTCGGCAAGATCTCCGTGCCCTGGATGCTAATGACAGGAACAAGAGATGTATCCCTCATTGTGGACACCGATGTGGAATCCCGACTTGCCGTATTCAGTGCTTTACCGCCGGGCGGGAAGTATGAGGTGGTGCTTCATGGAGCCGAGCACTCGGCCTTCGCCGATCGCGGCCTGCCAGGTGATCGCGAGGCGCGCAATCCCAATCACCACCGCGCAATTCTCGCTCTCAGCACCGCTTTTTGGGATACATACCTTCTCGGTAGTGCGTCCGCGCAAGAATGGCTGGATGGTGTTGGCCCGAGCTCTGTGCTTGACGAGAAGGACAAGTGGCGGAAGAAGTGAAAAATCGGGACGCCCAACAAGTCGGATGCGCGCGACGGATTGCAGCCGCGCGTCATCCGCGACGTTCGGCGGCGGGAGGCGGCGCGGTATCGCAAACTGGGGCAAACAAGAATCGGCCTCTCTGCCTTGCTTTGGCACGTTCCAAAACCCCAAGAACCTGGCATCGAGGCCGTAACGGCGGGTGTCGCCGAAGATTCGGCTGCCGGCAAGTGCTTTTCGGACATTCGGGCGATGGCGGAATCGCTCTGTGAAGTGGAGAACGCCGCCCGGAATGGAGAATCGCTGCGCGACCTCGAGTCGGAAGTGCTGCAGTCCGCACTGAAAATGGGCAAGGCTTGCGTCGACGGTTTTCTTCTTTTTCAGGGCGAGGGAGATTTGGGCGAATCGACCACGACGGGAGCTATGACGATGGTCCCATCGGGGCGGCCTCCCCGGAGCTTCGCTCGGTTTCCGGGAGGCCGGCGCTTCCGTTTGCGGCGACGGGCCGGTCTCCCGCTTGGCGGCGGAGGCGTAGGTCGCTCAAGACCGCTTGGTTGCACAGAGCTCCGAACGGGCGTCTCCGGAAGGCCCCGCAACCGGTTCACCTCGCGTTCCAGAGCCTCAATGCGGCGCGCGTGTTCCCGGATCTTGTCCCGCAACTTGTCGATGAACGACAGCCGTTGGTCGACCAGCGGCGCGCGCTGCTCGGGGAGGATCTCGAAATCGAACTTGACCTTGAGGGCCGACATGCGCGGAAGAGAACGTGAAAACCGCCCTTCGTGTAAAGACCCGTTATTCGCGGCCCCCACACCCCTCACGTCCCTCCGACCCGCGCACCCGGTTATTGAGAAGTTACGATTTCCTCCCGAAACGATGCGAACCCATTGACCATCGCAATCGTAACAACCATAATCGGCGTCACAGGACTGGTCGGGTTCCTGAAATACGAAAGTGCTCTCAGCAGCGTTCGCTATGCGCGTAGCTCGACGTTTTTTCCCTACCACCCTCCTGGTCTCCTACGTGCTCTTGGCCGTAGGGGCGGAGCCGCTCCACCTCTGGCAGGTGAGCGGTTGTGGCGAGGCTTGTCGTGCTGATAGCCATCGCGCGTCGACGGACCGCTACGACGACTCTTGTGACCACACCCATCACGGTTCGCAAAAGACGGAGCATGCTCCGCCACAACGAGAGCAGCACGATTCTTCCAGTTGCTCCGTGTGTCGAATTCTGGGACAAGCTCAAGACAAAGTTGTCCCGGCATCGCTGACGCTTATCGGCGATGTGGTCGCCGCGGTGCCTTCCGCGCTGCCCCTCCTTTATCCCGAGCCTCTCTCGACCGGGTTCCGTTCCCGCGCGCCTCCTGCCGTTTGACGAATTCGCGGCGGTCTATCCGCGGACTGAGCAACTCGCCTTTCGATTGCCCTGACGCCGCGCGGTTATGCGCGTGTCGAAGTAACAGAGCGGCTGTTGCCGGGCCCGCGTCGAAGCTTGATGGCGGTGTTTCCTTTGCTGTTCACCCACGGTGACGCATGTGCGTTATCGATAAGCGGAAACCGCCGCGCGCGGCGTTTGGTGACTACGAGGTCCGACCAGTCCTGTTGATCCGGCGCTCGCGCGGCGGCCTTTTGAAAACTGGCCAGGGAAAGGGCATGACGCTCACGTCCCACAAACTGCGATTGCAATCGCGAAATACGGCTGGCCCGGTTGCCGCCAGACATCCGGACAAGGCAACCAACGTGTGTTTGAGTTCTTGAGTTTCGCTTTCACTCTGATTCGAAGAAGGAGAAGCAACATGCTTCGCAAGATGTTTCGTAACAAGAAGGGTCAAGGGTTGGTCGAGTACGGTTTGATCATCGCCGGCGTGGCGTTGATTTGTGCTGCGGCGATTTCGGTGTTCGGTCACAAGACGAGCGATTTGATCGCCGCCGTGGCAACGGTGTTGCCTGGTGCGCATGCGGACGACAACGGTCCGATGGTATCAGGAAAACTGATCGAAACCACCCCCGCGGACACGACTGGAGTGAGTGGAATTGAACTCGATCTAGCCACAATCGCGGGCAACTCCGGCGATCCACGCCTCGGTGACAATATCGCCGATACGAATCCGGCTGCGGACTTTGGTGGTCTGATTCTGGAAGCGGAATAGCCGGCGGACTTGGTGACTTGTTTGCTATGGCCGTCCGCGACCTTACCGTCGCGGACGGCGTCTTTCTGTAGCTCTCGAAGGGCTGATGAGCTTCCAAATGTTGGAGGCTAGTGGATCGTGAATATTCTAGTTCTCTTCGCGCCGTTGGCACTCTTGATGATTGCGACGTGGTGCGATTCGCGGACGACGGAGATTCCGGATTGGATTTCCGTGGCGTTGTTGCTGCTTGCGGTACTCGCCGGCGGCTTCGGCTGGGCGGGGATTCGCTGGTGGATGGTGGTGAGCGGAGCCGCGGCCGGACTGATGATCGGTTACGCATTGTTCCGCCTCGGCAATTTCGGCGGCGGCGATGCGAAGCTGATTGCGGCAATCGGAGCGCTGCTGGGCCCCGTGGGCTTGCTGTTTCTTCTGTTTTGGATGGCGATTGCCGGGGGCGTGCTCGCCTTGATCGCGATGGCTCGCGGTCAGCGCGACTATGCCTACGGACCCGCGATCGCGGCGGGGTACTGTGGGTACCTGGTTTGGCCGGCGGGAATGTTGTCATGAAGCGAATCGCACGAAAGTGCCATGGGCAGTCGCTGGTTGAGTTCGCTCTCGTCGCGCTGGTGGTCTACATGCTGCTGGCGGCGACGCTGACGTTTGGGCATGCGTTGTACGTCGCTCAAGGTTTGCAGACGGCGGCGGATCTTGGCGCACGCGAAATCTCGCGCACTCCGCTGCCGGCCAACATCACACTCGATAATCCAGCGAGCGATCCCGAACCGGGAGCCATTCACCACGACGATGTCCGCGAGAGGATTATTGATGAAGCGTTCCTGGTCGTTGACCTGAATGCACTCTACGGCGGCGATCCGAACGCCAACTTCTTCCATGACGCCGTGCCGCTGATGCCGTCGTTGAATCAGCAGCTTGCCATGCTGATGATTGTTGACCGGCCCGACTTCGACGGCGATGGGACGTCGGACGCCTGGTTGCTGCGTTATCCCGGCGCGTTGCTGACACGTTCAACCGCGATCGCGCCGCCGACCGGTGTCACGTATCCGAATTGGGTGGCGACGGGGTATGCCGTCGGCATTCCGGTGGTGACCAGTCGAGCTGTGCCAGGGCCAGGTGCCGTTGGCGGCTTTGAAACGATCCGATGGGTTCCTGTCGTCGAGGAGATCGACACCGAGGAGTCACCGGGCGACAACACCGCGCCGAATCCTGATCCATTCAAGTTGGTTCAAGACGCCCCGGCCAATATCGACCATCGCGGCATCGTCGCGCTGCGGATCAATTTTCCGTTTCAATCCGCGTTGATGAGCGGCTTTCGACCGAACGCAGCGGGGCCGTTTGAACCGACGATCGGCTCGCCCAATTCCGCCGACGATGGCGAGGTGACCGAACTGAATCCGGGCGATCGGCCCGGCAATCTGACCGGCGCTCCGCTCAGCGATGGCGAAGTTTATGCCGGTACCTACGGCGGACAGCTTGGTCTGGGCGCTCAAGGTGCCGTGGGCAGCGAGTATTTCACCGGCGGGCGGCCCGTGCGTCCCTATCGCCGAGTGATCTCGGCACAAGCCATTTATCGACGCGAGGTGTTTTCAAATTGACCGCCGAGCGATAACCGTTCGCCGCGAATCAAGGCAAGGAGGCGAAACCGATAGAAGGACGAAAACTATGAGACCGACTCAACCGTATCGCCGCCGCGGTTCCGCCAGCTTCTGGCTCGGCTTGCTCATGATCTTGTTGATGGCTGCGGGCGGAGTGGTCGGTCTGCTGCTGTTGTTGGGCGTCAATCTGAATCCGTTCGCCGCGCCGCGCGAAGATCCATTCATGGTGCGGATTCCGATCAACAGCCGGCCCATTCCGGCTTATGAGCGCGTTGTGCGCGAACATCTGCTCAATCCGGCCACGGGCGGCCTGATGTATCAGCGAGTGCCTCCGCAATCGGCGGTCGGCATGTCGATTACCGGCGTCACTGGGGATGGTTCGCACGTGGAAGGCCGCGTCGAATCGGTGCGGAACGTGAACGACCAGGTCGTGTTCGTGCTGAGCGATGGCCGCGAAGTTCCGCAGAACCAGACGTTGGAGTTGGGCGGCGCGATCATGAACGTCAATGCGATCATCGGCCGCGTCGTAAAGAAGGACAAACGGGCGGGGATGGGCTTTCAAGAAAGCAGTTTTTTCCCGCAGGGGACGCCCGAAGGAATCGCCGGCGCGACGCCGCCGGGAATGCGGGCCGTCACGCTCGACGCGACCAAACTGACCGGCGTCCATGCACTCAACGCCGGCGACCAGATCGACTTGATGGCCAGCGTGCCGGTCGGAGAAGTCGGATCCTTTCAATCACGGCACAACAGCCGATTGCCCGGCGCGGCGCTTGTGGCCCCCGCTTCTTCCAAGGGGCCGGATTCAGCAACCGAACCGATGTTGCTCGCTCACGGCGCGGTCGTGCTCAAGCCGGTGTACGTGCGGAATGAGGCGACAACTTCCTCATCGCTGACGCAAGGCAAGCGAATTCAAAACGTGCCCAAATACGAAGTCGCGATCGCAGTTGCTCCGGACGACGTCATTCCACTGCAAAGCGCGCTCAACAAGTCGCTGGCAATCACATGCATCGCGCACTCGATGCAGCCGGGCGATACAACGGAAAGTGTCAGCATCGGGGCGGCCGCCGCCGATGAACAACCGGCCCCCGTGACCGTGAGGGCAATACTCGCCTACGAGGTGGTCAGTCGCGAGGCATTCGTCAGTCCGGCCACGCGTCGAGCGCGAATGGAGCCGGTGAGCCAGCGGGAAATCGACCGGCAGGGAATTATCACGTCGCTGGACGAAGCGCTCGGAGCCGTTGCTCGCCATGACATTCCGGCGGGCCGATTCTTGCGGAAGTCCGATCTCTTGTCCGATTCGATCAAGCCGCGGTCCGCCCGCGGTTCCGAAGTCGAATCGACGGACGCAGCAACACGGGAGGCGGCCTACCCGGCCTTTCGCTTTTCTTCCGGCTCGGCGCGCCTGGCATCCTTGCAGGAGCCCGCGGCTGGGCCCACTCCGACAACGGTTGGCGACCGTCCGGCGATCACCCGGTTTGTGCCGCCAGGCTACACGGCCTTCGCCATTCCGTGGAACCGCGTGTATGGGGCGGAGCATTTGCAGATCGGCGATGAACTGGACCTGTTGGCGAGTTATTCCTTGGAAAGCGAAGACGAAGAGGAAGAGGTCGAAAAACGGCCCGACGGCAGCACCATCACTCGCAAACGGCACGATATCTCCACTCGAGAAACGATACGCAGCTGGGACGAATCGCTCGGTTTGCGAGGCGAGCCGTGGTTTGTCGCCAGCGGCGCCATCGTCGTCGGACCGGTGGGATTCCCCGCACCAGCGGCAGCGCTACGGGCCTTGGGTGAGAACGCGAATCGCCAGGCGACCGGTGGAAACGCGGATTCCCTATCCGGTCCCCCGTTGTTGATCGCCGTCGATGATCGCGATGTGGAAACGGTGGCCGCCGCACTGGCAACGCGGCGCGTGCTGTTCACGGCGGCGTTTCATCCGTCGGATGAGAAACCGGAGCCCGAAGCTGGAACGAAGCGAATCGCCATAGTAGCTCAGGATATTGCGGCCTATGAGCAGATATCGGACACCGTGTGGAACGGCAATCGGCGTCGCCCCGTGTCCCGCGCGGTCGCGTCCGCGGATGCGCGGTTCGAGGACGCGTTGACCGTTGAACAATTGCGCGGGTTCGAGTTCCGCGTGTTGAGGCGGGCCAAGCGGCGCGGCGAGTTCTTCACGTCCGATGACTTCCTGCCCGAAGGAACAGGACCCGGACTCGCTGCTGCCGCCGGCGCGGGTGAGACGATCTTCGCCGTCGCCGATCGCGAGATCGAAGGCCTGGACGCTTTCCAGGCGAACGACCTCGTCGCGATTCTGGTGCGCGGCGTTGTCGAGCCGCCGACGGGCGTCATTACGCATGGATTCAGTTTGCGACGTCCGGTCTCCGCCGTGGTCGTTCCTTCCGCACGCATCGTGCGACGGTCACAAGCCGGCCAGACGATTCTGGCGGTCCCTGACGCCGACCTGACGCGATTGCAAGCCGCCTGGGCCGCGTCCATGACGGACGATGTGGGCGGTAACGACAGTGGCCGATCCCATTTGCTGGCCGTGGCATTGCCGCGCGGTATTTCGCCAGCCGCTGTGAATCAGGGAGGCGAGCAACGCGTGGCGGATACAGTGCCGCCAAGTCATGCACCACCGCCGAACCGATTCGTGTCGTCAACCGATTGGACTCGGCAGCCGGATCGCTCGTCAGAGTCGATTCCCGCATTCGATCCGCTGGGAGAGATCAAGTTGACGGAGGCCATCGTCGGCCAACGGCGCGAGTGGCATGCGTTTGCCGGCGAACCGGGGAGTTCTACGAGTCCGCGGGCTCCCGAATGGAACTTCACGAGGCAGTGAAATGGCGGTACGAACAGGCCGAGTTCGACGCGGGTCCTTGTCCCGGCGCAATTGCCGCCGAGGCTATACATTGGTGTTCTTCGCCATGATGCTGTTTGGCATTATGGCAATGGCCGCGCTGGTGATCGATATCGGTTTCGCGCGGCTCGCGCAGCAGCAACTGCGAATCGCGGCCAGTAGCGCGGCGGTGGAAGGTCTTCGCGGCGAGGGCGTGCTCGATTATGACGACCGTCGGACGGCAGCCCGCGAGTTCGTCCACTGGCACTTCGACGACGATCTCGATTCGACAGGCACTTATCCAGCGGACGATGACGGCGCGTTCGATACCGGCAGTGGCCGTTTTGGAGCGGGGCCTGTGGTTCAATTCAGCGGGGGCGCCGGCGATGCGTCACTCGTGGCCAGCCAGCTCATGCACGTCGAGCAGGGCGATCCAGTTTACAAGCCGCAAGTGCTGGACGGCACTCCCTCGGCCACGGGTAGTTTTCAAGTTGCCTTGCGGCGTGGCACGACCGACGCACCAACCGCCGACCTGTACGCGAACGGTCCTTCCGTGCCTTACCTATTCGCACGCGGCTCGCTGATCAACCGGCAGTTGATCAACAACGGGATCACCATGCGCGGGACTGGACGGGCCGAATCGCGCCGAGCGTTGTCGATTGGCATCGCGGATGACGCCATCACACCTGCATCGCCGGGCCTCATGCCATTGACGCTGGAACTGAGTTACTGGAACGGGCTGACGACAAGCTCGCCCGATTCGCAATCGATCGCGGTCGGAGTGATCGGCATGTCGGCAGGCCGCTTTTTTGCGATTGCCACGTCCGACACGATGCCCCTGACGATTGGCCGGTTGTTGCCCGCGGCTTCGGTTCCCACCGACGGCACGTACACAGGCTACGTGCCGATTTACGCGGAGATCACGGCGAGTTCCACCTTGCGAGTCGTCGGCTTTGGCCAAGTCGAGGTGATCGTGAGTGGCGGCGGCACGCAGGCGTCGATCACTCGGCTGCCCAGTCACGTCGGCCCGGAAAACGTCTCGGCTGTCCGCTGCTTTTCCGCTTCGCTCATCGCGGCGGAGAGTGACGAGGTCTTCACCCAGCTTGGCAACGTGCGGGAGCCGTTGCTGGCTCCGGCATCGAGGTGAGCGATGAATCGATCGATTCTCCAGCATCAACGCCCGAAAGCCGGCCTGCGCGAAACGCTGATCGGCCGTCAGGGCGTCCGTCGGGCCATGCTGTTGCATCACCGTGAACGACAGGCAATCCGCCAAGCTCCAAGCCTTGTCCATCCGCGACCGGAACAGCGTCATGGCCTCCCGCGATTGTCGGGAAGGTGCTCCCACGACGCGACATGGACCACCGGCATGGAATGTGTCCCAGGCCGAGATAACAAGCATTCGGCTTGCGGGAGCGGAAAGTGCGGCCCCACACTCCAACAAGTGGGCATCCGTCGTCCACAATTCACGACAGCGGATTACGGCGTCTTCGAGTTAGCGCGCGCTGATGAAATTGATCCCGCCTGGCAAATGTGGGGCGAGCGTCCAGTCCGCCTGCCGCAACGGAACAAATCGACAAGCTGGAATGTCATCGCCGCGAATCATTGTACCTTCGTGTGAGCATCCGGTCATGATCATCCAAGACATTGTCGTTCTCACCGATGAGCCGCAGCTCCAAGGAGAATTGCAAACCGCCGCGGCGGCCTTGGGCGAGCGGCAACCGCGACTGCGGTTCGTGGCGGACCGGCACTCCTTGCTGGAAACCGTGCGGTCCAAGCCGCCCGGACTGGCTCTCGCGCCATTTGGAGACACTCCCAGCGACATGGCGCGGCTGGCGAAGGAACTGGCCTCCTTCGACCCGCCGATTCCGCTGGCGGCCATCTTTCGGCCCAACGGGTTTCGCGACGACGTGTCCGAAAGCGGCGTGTTGATTGAAGCGATGCGGGCTGGCACACGCGACTTCCTTCGGCGTCCCATTTCGACGACGGAGTTGCGAACGTTGCTCGAGAATCTGGGAACGTTCAACGGACATGCCTCTCGGCATCAAGCAATCACGTTCGGGCGCGTGATCACGCTTATCAGCAACAAAGGTGGCGTTGGTAAATCGACGCTCGCGGTGAATACGGCAGTCGGCCTCGCGCAACGGCATCCAGGCCGCGTGTTGTTGATTGACGGCTCGTTGCAGATGGGAGTCGCCGCGGCGTTGCTGGATGTCCAGCCTGAATCGACGCTCGGTGACGCGGCCGCCGAGCGTGATCGACTGGACGTCACCATGATCCGTCAGATCGCGACACAGACACCGTTCGGGGTTCACCTGCTTGCCGCGCCGCGTGATGCGGTCGAGGCGATAGAAGTCGACGACACCGTCATCTCGCGCATCATCACACTGGCTCGACGCGCCTACGACTTTGTCATCGTCGATACGTTTCCCATGTTTGATCGCGTCGTGGTCGCGACGCTTGACCTGAGCGATCGGGCCTATGTCGTGATGGAGAACGTGGTACCCACGCTGTTGGGCGCGGTCAAATTGCTGGACGTGTTGGAGCGGATCGGGTTTCAAGCGGAACGACAAAAACTGATCGTCAATCGCTCGCAGCGGGTTTCGGGAAACCTATCCATGCCTGACATCGCCACGCGGATGAATCGGCCCATCGACCACGTGTTTCCCTTCGACAAGCGGGTGATCGCCGCGGCGAATTCCGGTGAGCCGATCGGAGCCCGGTCAGTCCCTTTCGGATTCGGCGGGTTCTTGCGGCCGCTACGGGGATTGGTGGATGAGGTGGCGTCGCTGCGTCGAAACGAACCACATGCGGAAGTTCTTCAAGCCGCGGCGGTCGGCATGGACGGATCGCAAGCTGAAGGCCACCGTCACGAAACCGAAAGGCCTCGGAACGACATATGAGTCAAGATCCACGCCAGCTACTTTCGCGAGCCAGTCTGAACCTGCCTTGCGATCACATTCGTGTCAACATGAAGCGAACGACGGCGGCCGCCATCTCGCCGCCCGCGGCCGGACCATCAACCGGCCATCACGGCGCGGTTTCCTTTTTGCGAGTGAAGGCTGACCTACATCAACAGTTACTCTCGGACCTGGACCGCCGCAATCTGATCAACGCTGGCGAAGAACGATTGACGAAAGTGGTCGAGGAGTTTGTCGATCAGGCTCTCGCCGGGCAGGATCTGGCCTTGAACGATAGCGAACGACGCCAGATGGTCGACGATTTGCTTGAAGAGACGCTGGGAGTGGGACCGCTGGCGCCGTTGCTGGCGGATCCGGCCGTGACGGACGTCCTGGTCAACGGACCGTATCGAGTCTTCATCGAACGTTTCGGACGATTGGAAACGACCGATGTCCGATTTCGCGATACCGAGCATCTCGTGCGGATCATTCAGCGGATCGCGGCGCGCGTTGGACGCCGCATTGACGAAGCGTCCCCGATGGTCGACGCTCGCCTTCCCGATGGCGGCCGAGTGAACGCCACGTTGCCGCCGGTGACGATCGACGGGCCAACGCTGTCCATTCGACGCTTCGGTCGCCGCCGACTGCGCCGCGACGACTTGATGGAACTGGGCATGTTTTCGCCGGCGATGCGCGAGCTGATGGAATGGGTGGTCCGCGGCCGCAAGAACATCCTCATTTCCGGTGGAACCGGTTCGGGCAAGTCGACGTTTCTGGGTGCGACCGCCGAGGCCATACCGAACGACGAGCGGATCGTGACGATCGAAGACGCGGCGGAGTTGATCCTCGATCAGGCGCATGTCGTCCGGATGGAGACGCGGCCGCCGAACGTCGAGGGCTTGGGCCGCATTGCCGCTCGCGATCTGGTGATCAACGCGTTGCGCATGCGGCCGGACCGGATCATCGTGGGCGAGGTCCGCGGCGGCGAAGCGCTCGACATGTTGCAGGCGATGAACACCGGTCACGACGGCAGCCTAACGACGATTCACGCGAACAGCCCGCGCGACGCGCTGGCGAGGCTGGAGACGATGGTCTTGATGGCCGGACTCGATCTGCCGTCGCGCGCGATTCGCGAACAGGTTGTTTCGGCGATTCAGTTGGTCGTTCACATCCGCCGCTGCGAGGACGGCGTGCGGCGCGTGCAAAGCGTCGCCGAGATCACGGGCATGGAAGGCGACACGCCGCAAATGCAGGAGGTGTTCATGTTCCGTTCGCGCGGGCGGCAAGGCAAACGGCTGGCGGGTGAGTTTGTCGCCACCGGCATTGTGCCCCGCGTCGTCGAGCAGATGCGGGCCGAGAATCACGACGTGCCGATGTCGCTGTTCCAGCCGGGAGGGTAAGGCTGTGTTCCAAGCGTCGTTGTTCTTCGGCTGGTTTGCTTTGATCGCGCTCGTCGCGGTGGGTTGGCGCGGAGCGCGGCGACGCGAACTGGCGTGGCAACGGTTGGCGGAAGGCGGCGGGATGCTCGCGGATGGAGAACGCGTTCGCATCGGCACGCGTCGGCTCCATCGCCACTGGATCTGGGCGCCGTGGGTGCTGGGAGCGATTGCATCGCTGGTGGTGCTCCTCGTATTCCGGCTCTCCACGCCGTATGTAATCGCACTGGGGCTGATGATCGGGCTGCTGGCAAGTCAGGTCGAATCGTTTCTCGCCGCGCGTCATGCTGCCAAGCTGGAGACTCAACTGGCCGATGCGATCGACATCATGATCGGCGCTGTCGGCGCGGGAGCCAGCGTCGGGACGGCGATCGAAGCGGCAATCACCGAATGCCGCGCTCCACTGCTACCCTATCTGGAAGAAGTCGCTGGACGGATTCGCTTGGGTGATGAAGCGGCCGAAGTTTTCCGGTCGCTCGCTCAGCGAGTGCCTCTGGAGACCTTCCTGCTGTTCACATCCGCGCTCTCCGTCCACTGGGAAGTGGGCGGAAAGCTCTCATCGACGCTGACGACCGTGGGGCGCACGATCCGTGACCGCATTGAGGTTTCGCGTCGAATTCGGTCGAACACGGCCCAGTCGCAGTTCTCGACCCTGGCCATCATCGGCCTAACCTATTTCATCGCCGTCATCGTCTGGCGTAACGGGCCGGAGCAAATGGAGGAGTTCGTCCGTTCGTCGGTGGGAAGCTGGTTCGTGGCCGGTTCGGTTGTGTTGCAAGCGGTCGGGATCGTGTGGATGAACCTGATTAGCAAGCCCAGGTTCTAACGGGAGAAGTCGCCGTGTTTCGCATTACACTCGCACTGCTCGGTCTGGCGGGCCTGCTGGCGGCCGTCGTCGTGGCCTGGCGCTGGCTTGTGCTGCGGTCGAAAGCCCAACAGCGGTGGTACGAGCCTCGGCGGATGGAGGCGGCGATGGCAGGCGATTCGCCCGCCGCCGGAGAACTGGATCGGCGCGGTGGACTGGGTCGATGGCTTTATCGGACTGGCTTTCGCGGCCCGAGCGCCACGCCACTGTTCCTGTTGGCGACGGGTTCATGCGTCGCGTTGGGAATGGTGATCGCGCTCGTCTTCACGTTCTCGGGTTTGCAGAGCCTCATGGAGCAGACGGTCGTGCTGGTCCCCGGCGGCGTGGGCGAGACCTTCTTGCCCGTCGTCTGGGTCGCGCCGTGGTTGATCTTCGTGATGATCGGCTGTGCTCCCTGGTTGATCGTGCGGCGAGCGCGTCGCCAGCGCATCGAACGGATCGAACAGGACCTGCCCTTGGCGCTGGAGCTGCTATCCACACTGAGCGAAGCGGGGCTCGGCTTCGATGCGGCGTTGACGCGGATTCTCAAGACACGGCTTTCCGGCCGCCCGCTGGCGACCGATTTTCAAATGTTCCAGGCCGACTTGCTGGCCGGGCGAGCCCGAATCGAGAGCCTGCGGCGATTCTCGGCGCGGATCGATCTGCCGTCCATTTCGGTTTTCGTTTCCGCTTCGGTTCAGGCCGAGCAGCTCGGCATGGGCATCGCACGCGTGCTGCGGCAGCAGGCCGACGACGTCCGCGCCCGGCGGCGTGAACGGGCAATCGCATTCGCGAACTCGCTTCCGACCAAGCGCGTCATCCCGTTGGTGGTCTGCTTCTTGCCGGGCCTGTTCGTCTGGACGCTCGGCCCGGCCTTTGTCCAATTGTTCAAGATGGCCGAGACGTTTATCCAGGTGCGGAACTTATGACGATGAACGCTCGTCACCAACTGATCGACGTCGAGACTGGCGAAGTGATCATCGCAAAGCTGCAAGTCGCCGATACGTTCTGGCGGCGATTCCGCGGATTGCAATTCCGCCGCCCGCTCGCACCCGATGAAGGCCTGCTTCTAACGCCTTGCCGCTCGATTCATACCCACTGGATGCGGTTCTCGATCGACGCGGCCATGCTGGACCGGCAAGGTGTCGTGCTGAACGTTGTGAATCGCGTTCGACCGTGGCGGTGGGTGCGGGGAAGCGCTGAAACGCATTCCATTCTCGAGGCCGCCAGCGGCCAACTCGCTCCCCAGCTTGTCGGTTCCCGCGTACGGATCGCCGAGCCCGCAATCGCCCCCGGGGCCCCAGCCGCTTCAGGATCGGTTTTCCGCTCTCTTGAACGGCCGGGCCTTGTGCGGCGATTGGGTGGGCGGGGCGCCAATGATCGCAATAACAACCAGCCGTTCGACGAGCGTAAAGCCATGGTGCGAGTTTGTCAGGCGGCCGCGCCTCACCGTTCCCATCACATATCGTAGGATTCTCCACGGCACGACCACGTTCCAACATACCTTGCCCGGACCTTTCCCACACCAATCCGTTAAGGAAGAAAGGCTGTCTTCATCCGGCGATAGGCTCCAGAAACGGCCATTCCCAGCTCCCGCGACTCCTCAACCTCTCGATCCTCGACCTCGTGTTCCAACAATTCCAGTTTTTCGCGCAGGACTTCGGCTTTGGCACGGCGGTAGGGAGTCAACTCTTCGCCTCGCAAGAACATGCTGACCTGCAACTTTCTTGTCCAATCATCGTAGATGGGAATCCAATAGAGTGCCGTGTCCCAGTCTCTGGACGAAGCGGCCGAGACGACTTCGGTGTTGATGATCCGCATCTCTTCAAAGATCTCACTCGGAGGCGGGTAATAGACGTAGCAGCCAAAGATGCTGAGCGCAATCAGACCCGTCAAGGCAACACCACCCAGCACCGGCCCCGGCAAGACGATGTCCCCTCGCGGCTGCTTCTCCGGTCGCCGCTCGAGCCACTGCTCAAGGCGGCCGCCGCGGTCCCAGTGAGCCAGGCCAATGCCTGCGGCAAGAAACAGGCCGGCGACAACCAGAGCGACGATCTCATGAGGCGCGATTGTCTCGCACAGCATTCGCCAGGCCAACGAAAACGGGTTGTTTGTGCCCGGCTGAAACGGGGCACAGTAGATGTCGAACGCGTGCGTGTGGCCGGCCGGTTCCACGCCGTGGGGATATAGCGGCTGGTCGACACCGTATGCCAGTCCGACTACAACCGCGATGAGCAGCGCAAACCAGGCTGCCGAGCGCCGTGGCCCGTACATCCGAATCATCCATGCGACAAGCCCAACGTTCGCGCCCGCGCCAAGCACCAACAAGGCGAACGCCGCGCCCACCGAGTTCCCATGCTGGAACATCGAAGCGAGTTGCACCATCGCCGTCATGGGTGTGGCATACGCTGGAATCGCCACGGCGGCCATGAAGAGGGGCGCCCACGGGTCGTCGTGTTCAGCGGCGGTTTGCAAGTAACCGGCGGGGAGCATCAGACTGAGAATCGCCACGCCCAGCAATCCGCCGGCGATATACAGGCTGCTCGGCCCGGCCAGTTCCCGCGCACTGAAGACGGCGACCGCCAGCATGCGCTTCGCGCCGAATCCGACCGCGGGCGGTTCCGGCTCGGCGACGGCCGTGCGGGGAAACAGTTTGTCCCACGCGATGCCAACCACCGTCACAATCACCAGCGAACAGAAGGAAAACGTGATGATCACAATCGGGTCGGCCAGTGTCAGGCCGTACAACACCGAAATCGGATTGAACAGCGGAGCGGTCAATCCGAACGCCAAGACAGCGCCTCCGGAAACACCCGCGCGACGCATTTCGCGGACGACGGGAATCACGCCCAGCGAGCAGACCGGCAGCAACATGCCGACCGCCCACGCCTGCGGCAGCGACCGCCACGTGTTGTCGCCAAACAGTCGTCGAGTTCCAGCATGACCCAACAAACGGCGAAAGACACCCGCCACGATCAAACCGACCAGGATGGTCGGCGTGGCCTGGACGAGCGCCTGAAGGAAGCGGAGCGCGGCGCCCCAGAAAAGGCTCTCCATCGGTGGTTCCTTATGGCGATTCTCGAGCCGCCGCTGTATTGGCGGCCGGAAAGTGTTGTTTGATTTCGAGCATCGCGCGCTGGTGCTGGTCGAGTTCCGTTTCGTATTGCATATACGTTTGGCGGCGGTTGTCGCCGTTGAGTGCCACGACCTTGGCCAGAATGGCCTCAAGCTGGCGCGCGGTGGCGTGGACGCGATTCCACGGTTCCTCTTCCAGGTCGCTGTCGGCGGCCAACATCGGCAACCAGCGCACGATGTCATATGTCTCCGCGAATGCGTCGAGTTGGTCCATCGCTCGCGAGCCGCCATTGGCGATTTCCATGTGCAATGCCAACAGTCGATCCACGCCGGCCGGATAGTCGGCTGGCATGTGTGCGGGCGTGTGATGTTCCGCCTCTTCGGTCTCCGCGCCGTGGCAGCCGGTCAGCAAGGCGATCAGCAGAAGCTGCAAACAGGCGGGCAAACAACGTTTCGTTGGCTTCGACTCGAAAAGCAACATGGGTTACACCCGGGGGTTCAGAATACGGGAACAGGCACTGCGGTCAGAATCTCCTCGACGATTCGCGGCGTTGTCTCGAAGTCGCCTGACAGCCGAACCTCCAACACGGGGATGGCGACGTCTTGAATGTCGTCGGGGGTCACGAAGTCGCGGCCACGAAGATGGGCGCGGGCCTGGGCGAGCCGCTGCCAGGTGATCAACCCACGTGGACTCAGTCCCAGGGTGATCTCCTTGTGTTCACGGGTCGCTCGCCCCAGGTCGACGAGGTATTCGAGGACCTTCTCCGTCAACACGACCTTGGCGACATGTTCCTGCAATTGGCATAACTCCGCCGGCGCGATGACCGGTTTGGCGTCGTGACGCACGCGATCCGTGACGCCGATATTCGCGGCCAGCATTTCCAGTTCGCTGCGCCGATCGGGGTAGCCAATCCGCAGTTTCATCGCGAACCGATCGAGCTGTGCCTCGGGCAACGGATACGCACCGTGGCTCTCCACCGGATTCTGTGTCGCGATGACGAAAAACGTCTGGCTCAAGGGATGCGTTCGTCCGTCGAGCGTCACCTGCCGTTCGGCCATCGCCTCGAACAACGCGCTCTGCGTCCGGGGCGTGGCGCGATTGATCTCGTCGGCCAGCAGCACGTCGGAGAAGACCGGCCCGCGGCGAAACTCGAACTCGCGCGTCTTCTGATCGAACATGTTGAAACCGGTGATGTCGGTCGGCAGCAAGTCGGGCGTGCATTGGATGCGAGCGAAGTGCCCTCCGACCGCTTGCGCCACGGCTTTCGCCAACGTCGTCTTTCCCAAACCAGGGAGATCATCGAACAGCAAGTGCCCGCGTGCCAACAAGCAGGCCAGCACCATCTCGACGATGTCGTTCTTGCCGATCAAGGCGGACTGCAGTGATTGGCGCAGGCCATCGATCGCGGCTTGATGCTGGCAATGATTGTCGGAAGTCGTCTCAACGATGTCTTTGATGCTATCCATGACCTGTTTCATTCCGTTCCGACCCGAGGATCGGTGAAGGGGCGATGAGTGTTCCCGCCGCGCGGGCGTCGGCCGTCGGCGCCATTTCATGGGCTACGACGGGACGCGCCGTGCGGGACCAGCGCGATGGAAATCGTCGGCAATGCACTCGTGTCGCCAGGTATGCGACGCCGAACAGAATCGTACAGGCAAGCACGATCGCGCCACCGCTAGAGATCGACAAGTAGTAGGAAGCATACAAGCCGGCCACGCTGCTACTCGCCGAGAATCCGACGGCCAAGAGGAGCATCCGATCCAGCCGCCGCGTGATCATGGATGCCGAGGCCGCCGGCGTCACAATCAAGGCAGTGGTTAGCACGACGCCGACCGCTTGTATGCCCGTCACCACTGTCAGGGCGAGCAGAATCAGGAGCAGGTACCGGATTCGCTCCGCGGACAGACCAATGCTCTCCCCATGCAACGGGTCTACGGTGGTGAGCATCAGTTCCTTGTTCACCAACAGCAGCGCCGCGCAAACCAGGAAACTGACCAGCGAAATCCCCACCAAGTCGGCTGTCGTCACGCCAAGTACGTTGCCAAACAGCATATGGGAGAAGTCGCGATAGCTCCGCACGCGCGAGATCATCACGATGCCGAGCGCGAACATCCCGGAGAAAATCACGCCGATCGCCGTGTCTTCTCTCAGACGGTGGCCGCGGCTGAGCCAGCCGATTCCCAAGGCGGTAACAACCGCCGCGACGATCGCTCCTAGAAACAGGTTCCAGTGGTTCAAATGGGCGATGACCAATCCGGGCAGAGTCGTGTGCGCGACGGCGTCGCCCAGAAAGGCCATGCGGCGCAAGACGACGTAAACTCCGAGCAGCGAGCAGGTCGATCCAATCAGCAAGCTCGCCAGTAGCGCCTGGCGCATGAACGAGTACTGAAATGGTTCGAGTAGGCAGTTCACTTGCTTGCTCCGCGGGAAGCGGGATGGGGTGCGGGAGATGCCGAGGGGTCGCTTCCAAATGGCAAAACGCTCTCGACTCGCCCCTCGCGCAAATACACCGCGCGGTCGAAAGACTCCGTCAACCGGCCCAGGTCGTGCGTGGCCGCCAGGACACTGCCGCCGCACTTTGTGTGCCGCATGAGCACCTCATCGACGACGTCACGCGTGCCTTCGTCAACCGCATTGAGCGGTTCGTCCAACAGGAATAGACTTGCTTCCTGCACGAGTGCCCGTGCCAGGAGTGTCCGCTGCTGCTGTCCGCCCGATAAACCACCGATTTGCCGCTCTGCCAAATCGGCGATTCCCATGCGCTCGAGCACCCGCCGAACACGAACGCGATCCGCTTGCCCCGGCCAATTCAACCAACCCAGATGGACGTAGCGACCGGTCATCACGAGGTCCGATACGGTGAGCGGGGAATCCCAATCCAAGTCCGTCCGCTGAGGCAGATAAGCGGTTCGATGATGGCAGGCCCCCACGGGATTTCCATAGAGCGCCACCTGTCCAGATCGCGGCTTCACGAGGCCCGCCAGGGCCCTAAGGAGCGTGCTCTTTCCCGCTCCATTGGGACCGACAAGCGCCACTCGCTGCCCGATCGCGACTTCCAGCGAGACGGCGTTCAGTGCGTTGCTGTCGGCCTTTCCATATCGAACCGACAAACGTTCGACTTGAACGGCCGGTTGCCCTGCCTGGGGATCGCGATGGCCGCGGCCGCTGTAAGGTAGCCAGGGTTCTTTATGGGGATGTGGGTGCGTTGGGATCAGGTTCAACGGAGTGCCTCCGTCATCGTGCGCACATTGAACCGCATCAGCTCGAGATAAGTTGCCCCCTTGGAGCCAGGGGGCCCCAGTGCGTCGGTATACAACGAAGGCACGATGCTGACGCTGGCCTCTCTGGCCACTTGCTCGGTCAATCGCGGGTTAATGATGTTCTCCGTGAACACCGCTGGCACCTGTGCGGCACGGATGCGGTCGATGACCTCCGCCAGGTCGCTCGCCGCCGGATCGGTCGACTCGCTAGAGACCGACCCCATCACACTGGAGACCTCGAATCCGTAGCGGTCGGAAAAATATCCGAACGTATCGTGAGTGGTCACCAAATGACGACGCGATTCGGGAATCGTGGCGATCTGCTCACCGATCCAGGCGTCTAGCGTGTTGAGTTTCCGAATGTAATCATCCGCGCGACCAAGGTAGTCGGCCGCATGAACCGGATCGCGCGCCGCCAAGGCGTCGGCGATCTCCCGCACCATCGCCTCGGCATTCCTCGGACAGTGCCAGACGTGCGGGTCGATTTCCTCTTGGCCGCTGGAAGAGATGAGGTTTCGCGACGTGATCTTCCTCGTGACGACGACACGGATGGCCGCCGAGCGGCTGGCTACGAACAACTTCTCCAGCCAGGCCTCGAATCCGATTCCATTCTCGAACACGAGGGCCGCGCGATGCAGTGCCACGCTGTCCCGCGGGGTCGGTTCATAGGTGTGGGCATCGCCGCCAGGACCAACCAGCGTGGTCACCGTCACATGTTCGCCCCCGACGATTCGCACCCAGTCGCCCAGAATGCTGTAGGTGGCCACGACCGACACCTTGGCTTGATCCGACGGGATCGGGACGCGAGATAAACACCCAGTGCTCAGACTGAGCGACAGGAGACTCAGCGGAAATAGGAGACCTCGTCGTTGGGTTTTCAAATGCTCGTTCCCTGATTGGGCGTGGCCGACACAGGACGACCGCCGGGGAAGTCGTCGGCGGCCTACTTGCACACCATGTGCAGGTGCACTAGATTATCGTTCTGAAACGCGGCGGTCAATCGGCCGACGACAGATGTGACGAGGAGCGCGAGCCATATGCCCACTGCCAACGCCACCGTTCCGGTTACGGTTCTCACCGGGTTTCTCGGCTCCGGAAAGACCACTTTGCTTAACCGCATCCTTTCCGAGAATCACGGCAAGCGGATCGCCGTGATCGAAAACGAATTCGGCGAAGTCGGGGTGGACAATGAACTGGTGATCGGCGCCGAAGAGGAGATCTTCGAGATGAACAACGGCTGCATCTGCTGTACCGTGCGAGGCGATCTAATCCGCATCCTCGGCAACCTGATGAAGCGCCGCGACAAGTTCGATTACATCATGATTGAGACGACCGGCTTGGCCGATCCGGGGCCCGTCGCCCAGACGTTCTTCATGGACGATGAGATTCAATCGAAGTTGAGTCTGGATGGCGTCGTGACGCTCGTCGACGCCAAGCATGTGCATGCCCACATCGACGACAGTGACGAGGTTAAGGAGCAGATTGCCTTCGCCGACGTGATCTTGCTGAACAAGACCGATCTGGTCTCGTCCGCGGAGTTGGATCAACTCGAAGCACGCATCCACGCCATGAATTCAGCCGCCAAGATTCATCGCACACGGGACGCGGTCGTCGACATGGAAAAGGTGCTCAATCTCGGCGGCTTCGACCTGGACCGAGCGCTCGACGTCGATCCCAAGTTCTTGGAACCAGAATACCCGTTCGAATGGAGCGGCGTTTTCCACCTGCAGCCGGGGACGTATCAGTTGCTGCTCCAGCCAGGGCCGGATCCGGCGATGAGCGCACTGCTCCAGTCGGTCGCCTCCGAACCCGAAGAAGGCATGCGCGAAGCCGTTGAACCGGCGGTACTCGCGTTTTCGAGTGACGCCATCGAGCTGAAGCCCGGCGATTCTGTTGCGCCAGGCGATCGGCTCTATAGTCTGGGTCTGGAGGGGAACGATCTGCGTTACCCCCTCGTGATTCGCCAAGCTGGCGCTTATGCGCTCTTTACCGAGCACCATCCGGACGAGTTCCAAGCCTATGTCGCGGATTCCGGCGGAGCCCGGATCGCGCCGTTGCACACTCGCGAATACAAGCCCGATCACGAACATGATGAAGAGGTCACCTCCGTCGGGATTACGGCGCCTGGCAATCTCGATTCGAAGCGGTTCCAGGGCTGGCTGCGCGAACTGTTGGCGACGAAGGGAACTGACATTTTTCGCATGAAGGGAGTGCTCAGCTTCGAAGGAATGGCCGTGCGCTATGTCTTTCAGGGAGTGCATATGTTGTTCGACGGTCGCGAAGATCGTCCCTGGGGCGACGAGCCCCGCCACAACACGCTGATCTTCATCGGCCGGAATCTCGATCGCGCGGAACTCAATGCGGGGTTCAACGCATGTGTGGTCTAACCAAGTCGAAGACCGGTCCGCGCGGGATGCGCGAGTTGTGGCACCACGATGGTGACGAATACATCATCGATTTGGCTTGGTCTCCCAATGGACAATCACTCGCGGCGGTGACCGTCGAGGGACACGTGTTGGGTCTATTGAACGCTCATCAGCGGGGGGAGTCGGCGCGCCTCGGCTCGCACGCCCTCGGCGCCACGTCGATGGCATGGTGTTTCGATAGTAGGCAGTTCGCCACAACAGGCCAGGACGGACTCGTTAAGGTCTGGGAGCCAGCCAGATCCTTGCCTCTTCGAGAATTGTCAGCCGGAGGGAAGTGGGCGGCCAAAGTCGCATACCGTCCCGGCAAGCGGGAACTAGCGTCCGCCGCCGACAAGGTTTTGAGGATTTGGTCGGATGACGGAAAGCCTTTTTATGAATCGGACGACCACGCCAGTACGATTGCCGACATCGGTTGGAATCCCGATGGGAGCGCCGTCGCGGTGGCGGCATACAACGGCGTGACGTTACATGTACCCGGCAAACAAGCTCGGCCGCGCAAGTTCGAGTGGAAAGGCTCCAGTCTCGTGTTGGCGTGGAGTCCGGATTCGCGCTTCATCGTCACGGGAGAACAGGATTCGACCGTGCATTTCTGGCATGTGAAGACCGGCAAGGATGCACAGATGTGGGGCTTCCCCACGAAGGTCCTGGAAGTGGCTTGGCATTACCGAGCCGAGCGACTGGCCACGGGCGGCAGCGATACGGTCGTGCTGTGGGACTGCGGCGGCAAAGGCCCGGAAGGTCGCAAGCCGAAGATGTTCGAGGCGCACCCCGCCAAAATCACGCAACTGGCGTTTCAACATCGCGGAGACCTGCTGGCATCCGCCGACAACGATGGGTTCCTTTTTGTTTGGAATCCACTCAAGCAGCCGCTGCCCATTGCAGGCCAGATTTTCTGTTCGTCGATCAGCCGCTTGGCTTGGTCGCCCGACGATCGTTTGTTGGCGGTCGGTCAACAAGATGGAACGATCACGGTGTTGCAACACGCCAACTAATCAAGCGGGGCCAGCACGACGCGCGAAGACAATTTCAACGCACAGACTCGAACCTCGCATTCGGCGGTGGAACTTGGGCGGCCTCTTACGACCCGACGCGATCAAGTGCCGGGACGGTCGGTCTTCTGTGAGGGTCGCTGCCGTGGGCGAGTTGAGCGCGGTTTCCGCGGATTGCGAAGGACGCCATCAAGGCGCGCTGGAAAGAACTGGAATTCAATGATTTGAACGTCTCGAACGCCCATCGACGGAACCGCGGGCGTGTTTTCCATCGACTGACGCGATGACCGCGCATCCTGCATGGCCAGATCCACTCTCGAAGTACAAATGGTGTTATGGTGGCTACATGAGGGAACCTCCGAGTGCTAATCTGCGTCAACGTCTCCGCGATGTAGGACTACGCGCAACGCCAGCTCGGATCGCGGTGGCCCGCTCGCTGATGATGGCAACGGGGCCACTCACCCATTTGGAAATCGCCGCCAGCCTTGTGGCGACTGATGTCGACAAATCGACGGTGTTCCGCGTGCTTCAGGATCTCATCAGCGCTGGACTCGCAAGGCGGCTGGATGTTGGCGACCACACTTGGCGTTACGAGCGGGCATCTTCGATCCCGACAGGGCCGTCGGGGCACGCGCACCCCCACTTGTTGTGCGTTGATTGTGGCAGTGTGACATGCCTTGCGGACGCCAAAGTTGAACTCAAGGTCCCCAGAGCGGTCGGCGACATTGAGGAGGTCATTCTCAAGGGACACTGCCAGCCCTGCCGGGAAGCCAATCGCTGAAATCCTCGGCGCGGAACCAACTGCATCGAGTGAAACAGTCATTCGGCAATAACGAGGCGGAGGAGATAGAAGCAGCCCACCATCTGAATCAAGCCAGCGCGGATGTAGGGCCACGGCAGCCCCTGCAACCATTTCGATTTTTGTAGTGGCCTATTTTCAATCCATTGCAGCAAGATTCCTATCAACGACAGTGCACAGGCGATGCCTACCGCGAACAGCGCAATAGCGGCATAAGCCGAGACAGGAGAGCCCGTCGACATACTCGCAAAATAGGCTGCGAGTGCCGATGGACATGGCAGCAGACCGAAGGCAATCCCCAGAAGTGCGCTCATTGAATAGGAGGAAGCGGATGATTCAGGTGGTGTTCGGCATTCGTGGCGATGGCTCTTGCATCCACATTTGGAAGGGACCTTTCTTGCTGCAGACCACCACATCCATCCCCCGACGGCAAGAACTAGGATGGCACTCACCCATTGAAGCGAATGAGTTACGGACGCATCATGATCATGGTGATCATCTACGACCAAGTGCTGCGCGAGGTGAACGACTGCGGCAATCGCGATGAGCGACACAGAATGGGCAATGCCACTTGAAAGTCCGATGACAATCGGATGCCAAGAACTGCGGCGTCCTCCTGAGAGATAGACCAGCATCGCCGATTTTCCATGCCCGGGTTCGACCGCATGCAGGGCCCCCAAAACAAATGCAAGCCCCAAGGTCACTTCGTGAGCATGTGAGTGCATTGCTAGATTTCCGTTAAGAGACGTTTTTCGTCGGCGGCGTGGCGCGATGGACCTCGTCGGCCAGTTCTGACCCAAAGATCGGTGAAGGGGCGATGAGTGTTCCGGCTGCGTGGGCGTCGGTCGTCGGCGCCATTTCAGGCGCAGCGACGGGAAGTGCCGTGCAGGACCAGCGCGATAGAAATTGCCGATTGGCTGTCAGAAGTCCGGCATAACCCATCGTCACCACGATCCAACCGCTGACGGAAGTCGTGTGGCAGGGCCACCAGGGCGATCCATGATTCGTGGTCCAACGCCAGGTGACCAGGTGAAGCACAAACGCAGCCAACAGGATCGCCGTCAACGGCGGTGGCAACCGGCGCCGCCAATGCATGAACCCGACGGCTGCCGGTGACAGTACGAGCGCGAGCAAAGTCAAGGAGATCGCCGCTTGCCAACCGAGCGTCATTCCGACAATCGCCAAACTGCTTGTCAGATGGCCCGTGGTGGAGGCCCCATCGCCAGAGGAAAGGGACGTTTGCAGAGCCCACGCTGTCAACCAGCCCACGACTACTCCCACCGCGCCTCCCAATGGACCGGTAACGCCCGCATTCAGCCACGGTTGCCCGATCCATTCCGCCGCGTGAGTGATAGCGGGAACCGGAAGCAAGCTCGGCCAGATGAACGGGAGAAGCAGCAGCGTTGCGCCGACAACCCATTTAGCGCGCGCCGGCACGCGCTGGCGATCGATGTCGATGAGAGCCCACGCCAGCAGGGCGCTTAATGCGAAGCCGTGATACAGATACAAGCCGACCAAGTCCCACTTCGTATAAAAGATGATCCACACGACCCCGTGATAATGATTGGGATCCCGCACGGGGATGTTGGCGCCGCCGGAAATCAACTCGACGAAGTACAGCAACAGAAATAGAGCTGCGGCAATCCATTCGACAATCGGATACCGGACGGAAATCGCCGCCTGGCACGCGCGGCAACGTCCTCCCAGCAGCAACCAGCCGACGATCGGTACGTTGTCGCGTCCGATGATGGGCGTCCCGCATTGTGGGCAGCGGGAGCGCCGAAAAATGATCGACTCGCCACGCGGCATCCGATAAGCCACGACATTCAGAAAACTGCCGATCGTTCCACCCAGCGCGAAAAACCAGAGGGCCGCCAGGACCTCCGTGCTGCGCAGCCGCGCTTGTTCCGCCAGAGACAGCTCTTCGAGGACGCGGCCCGACTTCGGTGGATGCAGACTCTCGAAGATCCAATGCGCCGTCGGTATCACAACCAGATAAACGACAACTGCCAAGGCAAACGCCCAGACAACCAGCCGGTGCCAGTTCATCCGCAGCCACCGACTGACCACGGGAGCCAGCGGCCAAGACAGAGTCAATTCGACAAGATCGGCGGCCAGGATCATGGCGAGCATCGCCAGGAATACGCCGGGCGAAAAGATCGCGAGCGACTCGTACGGCAATGCGGCACCGGCCTGCCACGCCGCATAGACCGCGACCGCCAATCCAGCAGTTACCAAAGGTGTGAACCAGTAGCCGGAACATGCCCCCGCCGCTCTACCGACAATCCAAACACCCGCCGCGACAACGGCCATTCCTGAAAGTTGTTGCCAGGCACCAAGGCCCCACAGCATTGCGCCCAATCCGGCATGAAGTGCCAATGTCATCGCCAGATATTCGCCGGGCAAACAGCGATGCAGCCAGCATCGCGGAGTCCCCAGAGGCGACTCGGCGTCCTGAACATCCGGCGTTGCATCGTAGACTCTCACAGCCGCGTCTCCGCCAACAGTCAATTGAGCATCGAGTTGATATCCAACATGCCGATCGAGTTGGTGGCGAACGAAGGCGTGATGAATCGCATTACCTTTGGCCAGCGGTCAAACGACGCCCCGACGCCATGCCGGTCGAGAATCATCAAGTCCTCGATCCCCGCATGCCGCAACGCAACGCCGACGCCCACGCCCGCCGCGCCCGCGCCGATCACGACGACATCCACGTCCGCTTGTGACTTCGGAGCCTTGCGCTTGATCATCTTGTCATTCCTTGCCCTTCGGATGGCGGAAGGCACTTCGAATACAGTTCGTGCTCACGCGTCGCTCGACGACCGCGCATGCCGCCACCAGCTCGCGGGCCGCGACGGTGTTTCGCGTCGAGTTGCGGGAGGTGTAGAGCAGCGAGTCGGCCGATCGCAGAGCCGCTCGCAGACAGGACGCCGTTGCCTCCGGCAAGCAAGCGGCCCAAGCCCCGTGCCAGGAAGTGAGCGTCTTCCAAGTTGGCCGCGGATGCCCGGCCAGCCAGGCTCGCCATTCCAGCAGGCGGATGGTCCACAACACACGCCGCCGCGAGTCGATTCTTCCCGCAACCGAGCAGCACAACGTGAAGATGCCGTCCAGCCAACGGACACGAGTGACCCAGCTTGCCACGAGGAACATCAGCCCGAACGCAAGCGGAACCGAATGCTCCCAGATCCAGCGTCCGACAAGACGTACAGTGATCGACAGGCGTTGTTGCCAAGTGAGCGATTCGCGCGGCGGGTCATAACCGGGTGTGGGTTCGACCGCCACCCAGGTGTTTCCGCTGACGCGAACTTCCACCCATACATGCACGTCGTCGGACAGCACACTGGTCTGACCGGCGCGATGGTCGAACCGGTCGTCGCGGGCGTAAAAGCCGGTGACCAGTCGCGTGTCGAATCCCCGCTCGCGCAAGAGCACGGCCGCCGTCGTCGCAAACAAGTAGGACGGTCCTCGTTTCGCTTGCAGAAAATGAGCGACCACGTCGGAGCAGTCTTCTGGAGCAGGCGAGTTGGGATCGAGGACGAACTCGGTGCGCAGCCGCTCGACGATCCCTTCCACCTGTCGCCAATCGTTGGTCGGGCTTCCGCGCAGCGGCCAGAGATTGATGCCTTGCGATCGCAGGTGGACGACGGTCAGTTGCGGGATGTGATCGCGGACGGCCATGCGGGCGACGCCGTCTTCGGACCAACCGAAGAAATCGGATTGATCGACTTTGTCGACATGGATGGCCGTCAATTGCGGCGGGGACGGAAAGCGGTTCGATTTCAGATTGATGAACTTCACCGCGTGCCGTTCGACGCCGCGATGAAGTGGCGACGAGCCGTCCCGCATGAGATAGGCCCACGGTTCCGCATGCTCGATCTCCAGCCGGATTGGCGGCCGGCTTTCCGTTTTGCCCGAGTGTGTCCACTCCCGGCCGTCGAATGTGTCAAACCGCTCGAGCGCCAGATGCAAAGGCACGCGGCCCACCAAGTACAACATCGCCGGTGCCGCGCGATCGTCGAGCGTCCGCCGATTGCGTTCGACTCTCCGTCTCACGGCCGAGAACTCGCGACCGCTCCGCTCGGTCTTGGACGTCTGTGTATGCGTATCCTCGAAGTTCTCGGGTGCCAGAGCGATGTTTCGTTCCTGTTGCTTCTTCGGCTTGGGAGGGTCGCCGTACAGGTCGTTGACCATGTCGTACAAACTGGGCATGTCGGACTCGAGGAACAGCTCGCTCTCGACCGGCCCAAAGCTCATCGCCTCGTCTTTCGCGGCGACCATGGCGTCTCCGTCCCCCACGCCGGAACGGGCGTGCGGATCATGCCACTGCGCGCCGCCGGACGTCGGCATGAATCCGTGCAGGGCCACCGCCGACGCACCTGTCGCGCTGATGAGTGTCGCCAGCAACAACAGAATCACGCACGTGAAGCCAATCACTGAGACTCGCACGGGAATCCGCTGCTCGACTCTGGAAGCCACAAACGCTCCAGCCAACCGCTCCCAGTAGGCGCCCATAAGCCACCACAAGACCATCATGCCGTAGATGCCGGCCAGGACCAGTGTGACGCGGTTGCTGGTCATCGTCGTGACGAACAGCAACAGAAAGCCGCTCAGCAGCACTGCGGAACTTCCCGCCCGCGGCAATTGGGAAAACACGGCCAGCACCACCGCCATCAACTGCAGGCTGCTCAACATCAACATCTCCAGCGGCTCGCCGCCGCCGGCCAATTGCCTCAGCGTGAACTCGGCAACAAACGGATAATTCATCGCCGCAAGAACCGCGATCGCCGTGAATCCCTTGGCGTGCGCGGGCGAAACAGCTCGGCGGCAAAGCGCGAGCGACACCGCGATGGTCACCAGCAGTTCGCAGACGGCGCGAACCGCCAGCGGAGTTGGGTTCCAGGTGGCATTGGCCCGAACCAGGGTGAATGCCGTACTCGCGATCAGCACCAACAGGAGCGCATCAACACGCGGAGTCAGACTATTTCGCCAGGCTGTCATGGCAGAGCCGCTCCCATTGATGTCGCAGTTGCTGTGCCGGGTCGGCGTCTGTGTCGATCGAGATCCAGACGTTGTGCCGACGCGAATGCCAAGAGTGGGTTCTGTTTCTTGAATCGCCCTCATCGTCGATCAGTACCAACCGAAGTGCGCCTCTCGTTCCGACCCCGTGTTCCCATTCCGACCTGCGCTGGCTATTCGTCAGCACCACTGCCAAAGCCTGACGACCGAAACCCAGTGGCGGACGAATCAACTCCGGCTCGGCCCGGAATCGGGCCAGCGCGTCGAGGAGGCGGTGCAAGCCGTCCGCGCCGGGGGACAACAGCAGATCGACGTCGCCGATGACGAACCGCACCTGGGCATGATGCGCGTGAAACTCCCGCGCGATGCTGGCGGCAACTCGGATCGCCGTCTCCAGTGATTCGTGTGTCGGTGGCTTGATCCGCGAACCGGAATTCGCAAAGGCCGCCACGTCGACCGCGACCACGACCAACCGCCGAGCCGCCGCTTGGCGCTCGGTCACGATCAGTGCATCGCGCCGCGCGGTTTGTGCCCAGTGGATGCTGCGGAGCCGGTCGCCATGGCGGAACGGACGGACTCCGATCACATCTCCCTCGTGGCCCGGCCGGTCGAACAGCATTCCGATCACGTCGGCGATGTCGCCGCCGAGCGACGGAATCGCGGTGAGCGTCGTGGTTCGCGGCCAGACCAGCAGCTCACGCTCGACAGAAATCGTCTTCGCGGCTCGCCAGATGCCGAAGGGAAACCCGGTCGCCAGTTCGGGCATCTCATGCGGATAGACGCCGCGCGCGTCGGGCCGGAATTCGAAGACAAACTCCGAACGGCTCCAGCCCGGAACGCGAGCCAGTGCCGCCACGGGTCGATTCTCCTCATCGGCCGGTCGCAAGAAGAAACCATTCTCGGCCGCCAACCCCCACAGCGGCCACGGCCAGCGATTGTGGACGATCAGTCGCACCTGCCTGCGATCCCCTTCGCGGCACCGGCGGCAGTCGAAAGCGATTTCCGCCGTCGTCCCCCGCATCGCCACCCACGGCCAGACAACTCCCAGCACCATCACTGCCACCAGCGAGCCGAAGATGGTCCATACCTGAGGCTCAAGGAATACCGCCGTCAATGCCGCGGCCGCCGCTGCCACAACGAACCAACCAATCGGCTGCTTCAGCCAATAGACGTAACGATTCGCCCACGGACAGAAGTCGTGGTTGCCGATCGCGACCAGTGGGGCGAGCACCCCGCGTGCCCGTCGAAACGGGAAGCGGTTCGCAATCCGGAAGCTCACGCCACGAGGTTTCATGGTCCACTTCCCGCGCGCCGAGCGTTGGCTGCCTTGCGTTTGCGGAATGGACAGTTGTCCGCATCGTCCTTGCCGGCATGACCGTCTCGATCCGGCGGAATCCCCGTGACGACGGCGGAACAGGCGGTGAGCGGCAACACGGCCGCCAGCGACACCAACAACCGGGAATGGCAAGCTGGAAGAGGGCCACACAACACGATGTTCATTGCGAGTTTCCCTTTCCGATTGACCTCGACTCGGCGAGCGTGGAGTCGATCGGCGCGGCAACTTCGTCATTCGACTTGCCCGCGCTGTCGCCGCCGTGAACTCGTTCGTCCAGAGCGGCAAAGCTGTCCATCATCGCTTCGACCGATCGCTTGGCCCGATGGCGAGTTGGCCTGCGACGTTGTGATCCGCCGCGTCGGCCATGAGCTTCCACATGGGCAGGGCGGCCAGCAGCAGCGGGAACACTAGACAACGAGTCATGCACAGCGTCGACGCGCGCATCCCGAGTGCGTCGAGATCAAGACGTATTGATTTCAACTTGATTCGCCAAGACCAACAAACCACGGCAAATGCCGTAGGCAACGGCGCGCGGCAGTCCTTCCAAACCAACACGGAGATGCTCCTGTGATGATTGAGTGCGTACGCAACGCTTTCGTGCCGCCCTCATGAAGCGCAAAGGAAAGCGATCTTCGCGATCAACTCCTGGAACTTGGAAAGCCCGGCTCGTCGCCGATCGCTCCGCCGTCGGACAGCGCGTTCGCCGGGCGAACGCGCGCATGGCGAACCGCGCGCAGGCAAGGGGATGAACCGGAACGGTGCTCCATCACCGCCGGCACGAACTCAACAGGAACTCATGAGTTCGCACGCGGGTGGGCCGCGAATCGTCGCCAGCCGGACGCCGCCTTCGGCGACAGAAGGTTGTGCCACGACAGGCAAGTCGGAAACGTGCGTGTCCGACAAGGAAAGTCGCGGAGCAAGTTCGAATCGCTGTGGCGAGGCCAAGAAGCGGCAGATCGCACAATTGTCCCGATCGTGCCCGGCCGGTGGCTCGCCTTCGGATGACGCCTCGGTCGCGCTGGGTGTGTGCGATCCGAGTGGGCGGCAATGACCCGTCGGGCGAGTTTCCAGCTTCCCGGACCGGCAACATCCATCGCCATAATGCCGGTGTGAGTCGTCGTGCAGGCCATGCTCGAAACACGCCAACGCTGCCAGCAGGGCTGCAAGAGTAGCGGCGGTGATCCCTTGGGCGGAAAAGTGCATGGACGGACGCAGCTTGATTCAAGAATGTCCAGTGCGGTCCGACCAGATCGCAGCATTATCGACGTCGCCGATCGGCTCGTCAACGGGATATACGAAGCTCGCCAGGATGCAGTTCGATTGGTTTCGAGAATCCGCGAAATCGACTCAACCGACACGATCGTCACGACCGATACAACCGCTACTGGTTGGACCTCGCACGTGGGCGGTACGCAGCGGCGGCGCCGCTCCCGCGATTCGCTTGCGAGGGAGTCTATGGGGGGAGGCAGGTTGCCACAAGGTCTTGCGCGGCTTAGCGTTGCAGTGGCGGCGCTGTCGGCGCTGCTGGTGTCAAACGCGGGCAGCAGCCCCGCATTCCCTCAGTCAACAGCTCCAGGCCGTATCGGCACGCCTCTGCGCGCTGAAACCTACGGTCGCTGGTCCGAGCCGCCGCGCATCAGCCAGGCGAATCCGCTCCCACCCGTCACCGACGACGACGCCGACTCTCCCATTCAACCGGTGCGTCCGTCGGGACAGAATCCCGTACCGCGAGCGCGGGACGACTTTCATCTCCCTTATCAGCATCGCCTTCCGGAGGAAATGCTGCCACGCCCGGTCACGCCGGAAGCCAGGCAGCGGCAGGATCGGTTTATCCCCAAGATCATCGACCCAGAACAGGAATTGAACCTCGTCGTTGGACATCCCAGAATCCTGACGTTCGCCGAATGGGCGATCAAGCCGCAAGTGCGGCTTTACCTCGCCGACGAGAACATTGTCCGGTGGGATATCATCTCCGATACGGAAGTTGCTGTCGTCGGACTACAACCCGGAACGACTGTGCTGACGATCTGGTTCAACGATCCGACGACCGATACCGGCAAACGAGTGCTCAGCTTTCGGGTGCGAGTGTTCGAAGATCCTCAGTTCCGCGCGACGCTCGCCGACCTCGAACGGCAAATCGCCGAATTGTTTCCAGATAGCCACGTGCGGCTCTCGATCGTGCGGGATCGGCTCGTTGTGCGAGGGCAGGCGAAAGACGCCATTGAAGCCGGACAGATTCTGACCGTCTTGGCGCAGACACGTAGCGAACAACGCGGCGGGCGATACCACGAGACCGAAACGCGCACAACCAACGTCTTCGTCGATCAGGATCGGTTTCGCATGGAGGAAGACGCGGCTGCCCGGCGATCCGTCATGGACTCTGCTGCGATCGCTCAGTCCGGCATCGTCAATTTGCTCACGATTCCCGGCGAACAGCAAGTGACACTGCACGTGACGCTGGCCGAAGTGAACCGCAGCGCACTGCGTTCAATCGGCGCCAACATCGAGATCGGTGGCAGCGGAGACGTTAGCTTCGTCTCTCTCTTGCTGCCCAACGGCTTCACCGCGGCGGGCGGGGGCAACCTGGCAGTCGATTATCCGGACTTCCGCCTGGCGTTGAATGCGTTGCGCGATCTCGGCTTCGCACGCACGCTGGCCGAGCCGAATTTGACCGCGATCAACGGCCAAATCGCCTCGTTCCGGGCCGGCGATACTTTTCCAGTTCCCAACGCGCAGACTGCATTCGGCGGAGTCGGTCAAAGTGTAAGCCAGCAGTTCGTCGGTGTCGACGTACAGTTCGTTCCGTATATCGTTGACCGCGACCGCATTCGCCTTCGTGTACGTGGGCAAGTGAGCGCGCGGGACGATGAAGAAGGCGCGGACATCGCCGGCACGAGCGTCCCCGGTACGCGCACTCGCGACTTCTCCACCACCGTCGAGCTGCGTGACGGACAAACGCTGGCCATGGCGGGACTGATGCAGACCACACTGGTCGGTGACGCGCGGCGTATTCCCTTTCTTGGCGATCTCCCGGTGGTGGGAACCCTGTTTACGAACAAGAACAATTCGGCCACCGAGCAGGAGCTGGTGGTGCTGGTCACGCCCGAGCTGGCGCATCCGCTGGAGAAATGCGATCGCCCACCGCTACCCGGATCAGACCTGTACGAACCGACCGATCACGAGTTCTATCTTGGCAACCATATGGAAAGCCGCCGGATCCAGGACTTCCGCAGTCCCGTTCGCACCGACATGGCGCGAATCCGACAGTTTGAACGATGCTGTCAGGATCGGTACATCATCGGACCGAGTGGCTACAGCCACGGCGCAGCGCCTGAGGGGACAATCGCGCCTCATCCGAGAAGCCCGGAAGTTGTTCCCGCGCCGGCCGCGCCGGTCCGAGTCCAAGATTGAGGAAAACGCCGCCATGCAACAACGAAGCCCTCTACATCGGCTGCGACGACTCGTTGGGCCGTCAGCCGTGCTGATCCTCCTCGGCGGATGCCAGCATCGCGGCTGGCGGGGAGACCACTGCGCAGATATTCCACGTGGTGCAGTACCGGCCCCAGGCGGCACCTACAACACGCAATGGCAGCAGTCGCAGGAGTCGCGCGCGGACGAGGACGATCTCGTCTTCTACCAGTACGAATGGCTCGATGATTCCGATCGGCTTAGTCCGTTTGGCGAGCGTCACGCAGAACGGTTGCTGGCTCGCTTGCCGCACGCGCCTTCGCCGATCGTGATTGAAGCAAGCGGGGATTCCCAGCGCGACCAATCGCGGGTCGCGGCCATGACGTCACACCTAGCCCAGTACGACGCCGCCTGGACGGACTATCCCGTGGTTATCGGACGCTCGAAGGCCGAGCCCCTTTACGGATTCGAGTCGCCCCGTGTGACCAACGGATTCATCGGAGGTCGTGGCGTGGGGGGCCAGGGAAGCGGTGGCGGTGGATCCGGCGGAGGCGGCTTCGGTGGCGGCGGAGGTGGATTTGGCGGCGCAGGCGGCTTGGGAGGAGGAGGTTTCTTCTAATGACGCTGGCCCGATTTCGGCCCCGTGACGTGAGCTCCCAGCTTGGGAGCGCGAAGACAACAATCGTAATCGCCGTTGGCCTTCTCACCTGTGCCGGTTGCGCGTCGTTCAATGAGCGGGTTTCCTTGCCATGGGACAAATCGCCCGCCGTCGACGGCGCAACGCTTGCCTCGCATCAGGCCCAACTGATGGAGCAGGCGGGCCAGTCCGCGGAGCGTCAAGGAAAGATCGACGAGGCGATACGGCTTTACGAACAAGCGCGGACACTGAATGCGGAAACGGATCCTCTCGGCCGTCATCTGGCCATGCTCTACGACCAACAAGGTGACGACTCGCGAGCCTGGACCGAATACGAGCGGGCGCTGGCTCGAACACCCGACGATGTGGATCTGCAGAACGACGTCGGTATGTACCATCTGCGCCGTTCACGACACGCGGCGGCCGAAGTATGCTTTCGCCGAGCGTTGCAACTCCAACCGAGGCATGCTCGAGCAAGAAACAACCTCGGCATCTCCCTTGCAATGCAAGGCAGTCTGCCAGAGAGCTTCGCTGCGTTTTCGGAAGTTTCCGGACCCGCGGCCGCTTACAGCAATCTCGGTGTGATTCTGATACGGCAAGGAAAGACCGACATGGCACGCGACCACTTTCGGCGATCCCTGGAGGAGGACCCTTCGTTGATTCAGGCCACCACGCTCTTGGCGCAACTCGATCGCGCGCCGCCCGCGATCACCGCTTCTCCTGAGAACTTCCCCGTCCGGCCAGTTGGCTACGATTCAGAACCTCGCTGACCTGCGTTCCGTTCCATCCAGCCCCCAACGTCCTGGACGCCGAGTGTCATCGCCTGCCAGCTTGCGGCCCGCGTCGCCATCTTGCGCGCAGTTCGAATCAAAGTACGCTCTGCAACGGCGACACCAAGTAGCGCGAACAAGGTACAGGCTGACCATGAGTAGCTGGGGAATACCCCCCGCATCGCCTTAGAGCACTACTTGCAAGTCACGGATGAGGACTTTGAGCGGGCAGCCGAAGCGTCAGAGAAAGGCGGCGCAGGAAGCGGCGCGCGAAAGGCGGCGCAGCCGGGACGCGCTGCGATTGGCGGGGAATCGCATTCGAGTCGTGCAACTCCCGCCGCGTTAGTAACTTGTGCCGTTCCCGGCGATACTCGACGACATACTGCGCAAGTGTTAAGCGGAGAGGACAGGATTCGAACAACCGCGAAAAACCCCGTAATTTCCGCACTTCTCAACGATCGCGCTGCAAAAAGCGCTGCACTCACCGTAACCGACGCCGAATTGCTGCAAGTTGTGCAATCGTGGGCCAGCCTGCCCAACCCGATCAAGTTGGCCATTCTCGCCCTGGTACAGTCGCGTCTCGCGTGATGTCGCATGGTTCCTTGCCGGGAGAGGTCCTTTCCCGAGGCGTGCGGGAACAGTCGCGGGTAACGCCGCTTCGAAGAACGCCACCGTGCCGTGAACGGCCCTCGGGATGTCGCCGGCGCGGAGCGCAAGTTCGACACGAAGAGCCGCGCGCACTGCCATGCGCGGGTGATTCAAGACTGGGAGATCACAGGCCTCCGGTATCGGCAGCGACGCGGCGAAGTTCGCGAGCCATTTGACAACCTGAGTCCAATTCTGGCCAAGTTCGTTCTCAAGGTGGCTGATGGCCCCCCAGGCGCCGAGCAGGTTGCCCTTCTCGATAAGCGAAAGCGCGTGCCAACGGGCACGGAATCCCGCTGACGGGTGGAATTTTTCTTCGACGGCGCGATCTTCGCCTTCAACGCGCTCACGGTCTGGCACTTCCAGCGCGGTCACGGTCGGGCCGCGCATCGCATGCAGTCTCACGATCTCGGCGAACGCCAACTCCGAGAGCGCTCGTCCACGTGGGAGCTGATCGACGAGGTAGCGAAGCTGCGAGCGCGGTGCTTGGGCGAGCAGGCCAGCGCCCCGCACAAGCCCTTGCAGCGAGTCAAGCCCCTGGCCAAGCACATCGACGGGCCGCTGCGAGAGCACGCGCAGGTCGTTGCCGCTGCCTCGCAGCCAGTCGCGCCGACGCACGTCTGTTGGGTCATCCACGCACGCGGTGCTGAATACAGCCCAGTCGACGACGGATCGCTTCGCCTCGCCTTCCTTCAGCCCACGGAAGCGGCGCTTCGCCGAACCGGCGAGCTGCTCCGCGACCTCGTGCAGCCGATGGATCGGGATGGTGTGCTTGGCGAACACCACCCCGACACCGAGGGTCAGCTTGAAGCCATCGTTATCGCACTGAAGCTTACCAAGTGCCTCGCAGAGCATGACGACGAAGGGCAGCGCGATGTCCGCACGGCTCACGAGCAAAAGGTCGTCGCCGCCGAGCATCAGCGGGATAAGCGGCGATGGGCCCGTGTCGGGGCAGTGTGCGTCGATGGCCTTCTTCACCGCGCGCCGGAGCAACACGCGATTGCCATGGTAGAACGCCGCTCGCTCGCTGTCCGGCTTCTCATTGCCGAGGCCGCTACCGACGCCGTTGCCGTCGGCGAGGATGAGCGCGAGGTAGCCGTTGCCCACCAACTCCTTCAGCTCTTGCACGGACTCGAGCTGTCGGAGCTTGGTGTTTGCGCTTAGCAGGCTCGCAAGGTCGACCGCCTTGTCGACTTCCGCACGCCTCGCCGCAGCGTGCCGCCGGGCGACGTCGAATGAGACGGCGGGGCGCTCGTCGCCCTGCTCGACGGTGTCCGACGCGATCCCGCGCCCGGTCCACTCGCAGGGGGCGAGCACCGGCAGCTCGGTCGAGAGATGGGCTTGGCTTCTGGTGCATGGGGCGCCGTCGACGGTAATTTGGAAGCGCAGGCCCGGCAGGTTCGAGCACAGGAGTTGCCCAGCCGCGTCGGCGAACGCCCCAGCGCCGGTCACGAACCACGCCTCGAAGTGGCCGCCGTCGCGCGCAAGGATGCCATCGTTCGCGTCGGCGGCGGGATCGTCATAGTCTTTGAGCGGATCGTTCGGGTCGGCGGCGGGGTACGTCTCACTTCTCGGAGCCAGCACCCAGCCTCGCCCGGTCTCGCACGCCAGCTTCGGCAGTGCGCCGCGCAATGTCTCGCCGAGCAGCGCGTTGCCGCCGACCATCGCCCGCAGGCGCGGCACCGCGAAGAGCCACGTTTGCACTCGCTGCAATTCGATGTGAAGGCGTTCCATTTCGCATTCTCCCTATGGCTTCTTTCTCTGCGATGGCGGCTTGGTTCCGCTGGCCTCGACGGCTCGCAGGAACTTCTCCAGGTCGCTTCGCTTGAACAAACGGTAACCGTTGGCCGGATTGCGATGGACGGGAATCTTTCTGGACTCCGCCCACGTGCGCAGTGTGTTCTGCGAGACGCCGAGAATCTCGGCTGCCTCTGCGGTCTTCACGTAATCTCTGAGCTTGGTCATCGGGAGACGCCTTTCGTCCTCGCAGCAAAACCTCCTGAGTTTAGCAAACCCTTCAACCTGGGAATAGCAGCGCGGATTCCCCCGAAATCGAGTCGGAATCCACCCCCCCTCGACCCCGGTTTCGGCCGGTGGTTTCTCGTGGCCTTGTTGGATGACGAATTCCACGGCAAGAGCACTTCGTTACCGACGGCAAGCGGAATTGTATAATCGTTGTTTTTCGTCGCCGCCCCAAACCAACGCAGAGAATTGCAGGAGTTGATGAGGTGACCCAACCGGATTCCATCCAAACGAATATCGTTCGTTTCCTCCGCACGATTCCAGAAACATGGATCGACCACGATCCAAGCGCGCTGAGTGAGATGCAGGACCGGGCAGTTGAACTGCTCACTGCGGCAGGAATGATCGAACGGCGCGTGACGCTGAGGCTGCGCATGGCCGGACACCCTCTCGCCGTCGAAGCGACCATCACGATGACCGGTGAAGCGGGATTGGCCCAGGCGCGTCGTCGAGTTTCCGAATCTGCCAGAGCGCGGCGACATCCTGGATTGGATTGACAATCACGGCGATGCCACCGAGCCGGACGGCATGCGCGCGGATATCGACGCTCTGGCCCGCGCGGTGCGGGAGTGGCGACCTACATCGGTCGGGACGGACGTTCGCACCCGCTGCGAGCCAGACATCGTGTGCATGGCTGACGTGGAGCCGCAGGCAGTGCCGTGGCTTTGGCTCGGCCGAATCCCGCTCGGTCGCCTCTCGCTGCTGGTCGGCCGACCCGGCGCGGGCAAGTTGTTCCTCACGGTCGATCTCGCGGCGCACGTCTCAAGGGCATCGCACTGGCCCGACATCGGCTTCGATTCGGCTCCTCTTGGAGACACACTGCTGATCTGCGCCGAAGATGATCCGGCCGACACGATCCGGCCACGTCTCAACGCCGCCGGCGCGGACTGCCGGCGGGTCCACGGTCCACTTGCTGAAGGCGGCCAAGCTCATCGAGGCCGACGGCAACGAACGGTCGGTCGCGTTCGACCTGTCCAACGTCGAGTTGATCCGCGACGCGCTGGCCCGGCTGCCCGGCTGCAAGCTGGTCATCGTCGATCCAATCGGCAGCTATCTCGGCGGTCGGGTCGATGCCCACCGCGACAACGAGGTCCGCTCCGTGCTGGCTCCGCTCGCGGCGCTGGCGTCGGAACGGAATGTCGCCGTCGTGCTGATCTGCCACACGCGGAAATCCGGTGCAGCAGGCAGCGGCGGGGAATGGCAACGTATCCCAGACCTTAGACGTAAACGACAACGGAGTGGCAAGTTATGCCACTCCGTGTGATTCGCCGCAACTACATGCACAAGCGTCTAGCGGAGAGGACAGGATTCGAACCTGCGGAAGGGTTTGACCCCTTCACCGATTTAGCAAACCGGCGCTTTCGACCACTCAGCCACCTCTCCGATGCGTCCACCCGCGATTCGGAACCGGCCGCGCCCGCCAACGGGCGAGCCATCACCGCGCCCGCGATTCGCGAGACGTCGTTCCAACCGCACCAGCTAGATTCTGCCGCATCCCCGCGTGGCCCGCAAGGTCTGTTTTCCGCCCTGCGCGCGCGCTTCCGCGTTCGGCGTGTGGTATACGCCCTTGACCTCCGCCCGCGGGCCGCCGACCCTATTCCTGACCGAGGCGAACCGAGATGATCCATTCCCTGACCCGCGCCGCCCCGCTTGCCGTCCTCACCGCGCTGTTCAGTGCGGGAACCGGTGCTTCCGTCGAACGCGCGGCCGCGCGCGCCGCGCTCGAGTCGATCACGTCCTCCGAATTGCAGCGGCACGTCGACGTGCTCGCCGACGACATGTTCGAAGGTCGCGCGGCGGGCACGCGGGGCGGCCATGCCGCCGGCGCCTACCTCGCGACGTTCCTCAAGGAACAGGACCTCGACGGAGGCGGCGATCGCGGGAGTTTTTTTCAACCATTCCAAGGCGCTTGCCGCAATGTGCTCGGGCTCATCCCCGGCTCGGATCCCATCCTTCGACACGAGGTCGTCCTGGTCGGCGCGCATTACGACCATGTCGGCTACGGGAGCGCGCGCAACAGCTTCGGGCCAACGGGGTACATCCACAACGGAGCCGACGACAACGCGTCGGGGGTCGCCGGCCTGCTCGAATTGATCGACGGATTCGTGAAACTCGGCGAACGCCCCCGCCGCTCCATCCTGTTCGCCTTCTGGGACGGCGAGGAGCAAGGGTTGCTCGGCTCCCAACACTGGGTGTCCCATCCCACGATCGAACTCGACCGCGTCGTCTTCGCCGTGAATGTCGACATGATCGGTCGGCTCCGGGAATCCAAAGTCGAGGTCTGCGGCTCGCGGACCGGTTTTGCGTTGAGGCGACTCGTCAGCCGCGCCAACCGCGACGCGGCACTCGTCGTCGACTTCAACTGGGAAATCCAGGCCAACAGCGATCACTACACGTTCATCATGAACCGCGTCCCGACGGTGATGTTCCATACGGGCTTGCACGGCGACTACCATCGACCGAGCGACGATGCCCACCGGATCCATGCCGAAGGCATACGGACGGTCACTCGCGCGATCTTCGATCTCGTGCTCGACGTCGCCGACCGCGACACGGTCCCCGCTTTTCGGTCGGACGGCATCAGGGAGACACCCGAACATCGGACATGGTTCGAGCGTCCCGCCGAACGGCCGGCTCCCCGGTTCGGCATTTCCTGGGCGCAATCCGCGCCCGATGGGCAGCTCGTCGTTTCCGAACTCCTGAGCGGTGGGCCGGCGGAGCGTGCGGGCCTCCGGATCGGTGATCGCCTGCTGACGATCGACGGCGAACGGGCGAACGATCCTCGCCGGTTCCGACAAGCCGTGATGGCGGCCGACCGGACGATGGAGGTTACGTTGGAACGGGGCGATTCGAGCCTGCCGCTCCATTATTCCGTCACGCTCGACGGATCCCCGTCGAGGATCGGCATCGTCTGGCGCACCGATCCCGCCGATCCCACCGTGTTCCGCATCACGACGGTACTCGCCGGTTCGCCCGCCGAGGATGCCGGACTTCAGGTCGGCGATTGGATCTACGACGTCGACGGCCGACCGGCCCGTTCGACGGCCGAATTGGTCGCCGCGTTCCAGCCTCCCCAATCCGAATTCACGGTGACGGTGGAACGCGATGGACAAGTTCGCGAGGCTCGCCTGCGATTGCGGCCGCCCGGCTCCGAGCCGAAGCCCGAGTAATCCCGGCGCGGACAGGCTTATCTTGGCATGCGCGCATCAGGGCTGTCGTGGTCGGTCTCGGCGCCCTTGGAGTCTGACCGTCGGCGGCCAGGGGGTTTCGCCCGCGGAGCCGAAAGGAAGCGCGTCCCGCGTCGATCACTTCGGACCGTCGAGCAGGCCGTATGCCGCGAGTGTCTGGCGGAGCCGATCGGTTTCGGATCGGTTCAGCGGCGTCATCGGCAATCGGACCTCGCCCGAGTCGCGCTCGAGCAGACGGAGCGCGGCCTTGATCGGGATCGGGTTGGAGGCGAGCGAAAGCAGGTCGCGGCAAAGAGGGAAGAGTTTCAGATGCCGCTCGGCGGCGGCCGCGGTGTCGCCCGCGCGATACGCGTCGATCATGGCCGCCATGTCGCGCGGCACGATATTGCCGACGACCGAGATCACGCCCTCTCCGCCGACCGACATGAGCGGCAACGTCAGGCTATCATCGCCGCTCAGGACGGTCAGATTCGAACCGCACAGGATCTGCGACGCCTGATCGAGCGATCCGGTCGCTTCCTTGACCATGACGATGTTGGGTAATTCGCCGAGCCGTGCGATGGTGTCCGGTTCGATGTTCTTTCCGGTTCGGCCGGGAATATTGTAGACGCAGATCGGCAGACCGACCTGTTCGGCGACCGCCTTGTAATGTTGAAAAAATCCCTCCTGCGTCGGCTTGTTGTAGTAGGGAGCGACCATGAGCGCCGCGTCGGCGCCGGCTTTCGCGGCCCATTTGGTGAGCCGCAGCGCCTCGGCCGTGCTGTTGGAGCCCGTTCCCGCCATCACCTTGATCCGGCCGCGCGCCGCTTCGACGACCGCCGAAATCACCCGTTCGTGTTCCTCATGCGACAGCGTCGGCGACTCGCCGGTCGTGCCGACCGGGCAAACACATTTCGTTCCCGCCTCGATTTGGAAGTCAACTTGTTTCCGCAACGTGTCATAGTCGACTTCACCATCGCGAAACGGCGTCACGATGGCGACCGACAAACCGGCGAATGCGGATCCTTTGCGTGCCATGGCCTCCTCGTTCGAATCACGTCCTCGAAGTTCGACTCAACCAATCAACATCCCGAAAAGAACGCTCGACGGAGCCACCCCGAAGCGCGCCTCATCATACGGCGACCGGTCCAAGCCGCAAGTGGGCGGCATTCCGCCGCCCCACGCCCTCGGTCAGCGCTCGCGGATCCGGGCCCGCATTTCGCGCACGGCCTGTTCGAGTCCCACGAAGACCGAACGGGCGACGATTGCATGTCCGATGTTCAGTTCATGCATGTCGGCGATCCGTGCGACGGGGCCGACATTGTGGTAGTTGAGTCCATGGCCGGCGTGGAGTTGGATGCCGACGCGCCGAATCATCGCGCTCGCCTGAATGAGATCATGGAGTCGAGCTTGGCGTTCGGCCGCCGGCGCATGCGCGTATTGGCCCGTGTGCAGTTCCACGGCGTCGGCGCGCAGTTCGGCGGCGATTTCGATTTGCCGCGGATCGGGATCGAGGAACAGGCTCACGAGAATTCCCGCGTTTCGGAGTCGTTCGATGGCGTCGCGAACGGCTTCGCGGCGGGCGGACAGGTCCAATCCGCCTTCGGTCGTTAGTTCCTCGCGGCGTTCGGGCACCAACGTCGCCTGATCGGGCCGTGATCGGCAGGCGATTTCGAGGATCGCGTCGTTCGCGGCGAGTTCCAGATTGAGCCGCACCGCGCACGTCTCGCGGATCAACCGCAGATCCCGATCCTGGATATGGCGGCGGTCCTCGCGAAGATGGATGGTTATCGCGTCGGCGCCGCCCAGCACGGCCGATGCGGCGGCCCAGACCGGGTCCGGCTCCACGGCGCGCCGCGCCTCGCGCAGCGTCGCCACATGATCGACGTTGACTCCAAGCTCCGGCATGCCGGCCAAGCTCCCCAGAAACACAATCGCATGCTCTTCAATGGCGCGACCCGCCGCATCGCTCGGCCCGCCTCACCCAGGATACCACGGCCCAGGATACCACGGCCCAGGATACCACGGCCCAGGATACGACGGCCTAGGATACCACGGCCCAGGATACCACGGTTCGCGCCCATTGGGGAACGGCGGAGAACGCGCGAGGCCGTCGACGAATGTACCCGTCATCGCCGCCCACCCTACCCACCGTCGATCGGCTCCCTGCCGTCGACATCGGGAGGGGAGGGGAGGGATTCGCATAGGGCATTGGATCGAGCCGATCCCCCGTTTCGCCGTGCCCGAGCGATCACGGCTCGATCGTGATATGATGATCGGCCGCCTCTTTCCAACGCGTCGGAGCCATCCATTGGAGCCCTTGGATTCGATACCCGCATCGACACCCCACCGCGCGGCGCGGCGATGGACGCTGCGTGCGCCGAGCCGTGTTCATTTCGGGCTCCTATCATTCGGCGGCGAGTCGGAACGGCGGTTCGGCGGTGTCGGCGTGATGATCGGCGATCCCGGCATCGAATGTGAATGGGAGGAGTGGGACCGTTTCGCAACGGCGGGTGAACACGCGGAACGCGCGGCGAACGCGGCCCGCGCCTGGTCCGCATTCCATGCGTCGCCCTTGCCGAGGGCGCGAGTGACGGTTGTCCGGGCGCCACCCGAACATGTGGGACTGGGAGTCGGGACGCAGCTTTCCCTATCCATCGCGGCGGGCCTGCATCGTTGGCGGAACGAACCGATTCCTCCGCCCGGGATCTTGGCGCGGAGCGTTGGCCGGGGCCTTCGATCGGCGGTCGGCGTCCACGGATTTCTTGAGGGCGGTCTGATCGCCGAACGCGGCAGGGCGGCGGGCGACGATCTGTCGCCTCTCGACTGCCGACTCGATCTGCCCGAATCGTGGCGAATCCTGCTGTTGCGGCCCATCGGCGTTTCGGGCCTCTCGGGCGAGGCGGAGCGCGAGGCGTTCCGCGTGATGCCGGCGGTGTCCGCCGACGTGACGGGACGATTGATCGACGAGGCCCGCATGCGGATGATCCCGGCGGCGGCGCGAGGCGATTTCGATGCGTTTTCCGCCGGCGTGTACGCCTACGGCCGAACCGCCGGCGGTTGTTTCGCGGCGGTCCAGGGAGGACCATACAACGGCGAACGGATCGCGAGGCTCGTCTCGACGATCCGCGCGATGGGGATTTCGGGGGTTGGCCAGACGTCGTGGGGCCCGACGGTATTCGCATGGCTCCCCGATCCTCGGACTGCCGAACTCGCGGCCCAAGAACTTCGCGCATCCGATCCCGAAGGGCCGCTCGACATCCAGGTCGCGCGCGTGGATAACCTAGGCGCGGCGATCGACGTCGGACCGAGTGGCGCACCGTGCGGTTCGCGAACGACTTGCCCGCGCGCGGCGCGGTTGATCCGTGAACATCATCCGGCGGCGCAAGCCGACACCTTGGGGCCGCGCCCCGAACCATAGACGCCCGACCATTAAGGAATGCGCGATCATGAACGACAGAAGCGATTCGAACGGGAATTGCGCCGTAGGATCTTTCCCGCGCCGCCGCGCGTGGCGATTCCCGATCGGTCGGCACGTTCCCGTCAGGGCGATGGGGCGGGGAGGCGCGGCGTGGGTCTTCCTGGCGTTCTCGATCGTGGGAAGCGCCTTTGCGCAAGGTCCCTTCGCGATCCGGCCTCCGTCGGTCCCGCTCGTCGCATGCGATCCCTATTTCAGCATCTGGTCGCCCCACGATCGGTTCCATGACGGCTCGACGACGCACTGGACCGGAAAACCCCATCGCCTCGGGTGCGTGATCCGGATCGACGGGGCGCCGTTCCGTCTGCTTGGCGGTCCGGACGAGGGGCTTGCGGCGGCCGTGCTTCCGCAGAACGACCTGATCGTCACGCCGACGCAAACCACGGGCGTTTTCGCGGGTGCCGGCGTATCGGTCCGCATGACGTTCGCGACACCGTCGCTCCCGGAAGATGTCGACATCCTGTCACGTCCGGTGACCTATGTGCGATGGACGATCGCATCCACCGACGGCAAGACGCACATCGCGTCGATCGAGTTCACCGCGCGGGGTGAAATCGCCGTGAACACCCCCGATCAGTTCGTCCAAGCGGAAACCGTCGACGGCGCGGAAGGGCTCGCCGTCGCGCGGGTCGGGTCGGTCGAGCAGGCCGTGCTGCACCGGGCGGGCGACGATCTTCGCATCGACTGGGGCTACCTGTATCTGGCCGTTCCGCGGTCGGACGGAACCGAGGTTTCGGCGAACCGGGATGCGTCGTCGCCGATCGAGGGCCCCGGCGCCGTGCTGACCGCGCGGCTCGAGTGCGGCGAGATCGGCTCCGAGGCGGTCCGTCCCTGGCTCATGCTGGCCTACGACGACTTGTATTCGATCCAGTATATGAAACGCGATCTTCGGCCCTATTGGCGCAGGAACGGATGGGAAGCGATCGATTTGCTTGCGGCGTCGGCTCGCGACTACGCGGCTTTGATGGGTCGGTGCGACGCGTTCGACGCGGAATTGACGGCCGATCTCCGCGCGGCGGGCGGCGACGCCTATGCGAGGCTCGGGGCGCTCGCCTACCGCCAGTGTTTCGCGGCCGGGAAATTCGTCGCGGACGAGAACGGCCAGCCGCTTCAGTTCTGCAAGGAGAATCACAGCAACGGTTGCATCGGGACGTCGGACGTCTTCTATCCGATGGCGCCCCAGTTCCTGCTGTTCGGTCCCACGCTCGCGAAATCGTTCCTGGTCCCGTTCATGAACTACGCGGCGTCGGACCGGTGGAAATTCCCGTTCGCGCCGCACGATCTGGGTACGTACCCGCACGCGAACGGGCAGCGGTACGGCGGTGGCGAGCGGACCGAGGAGAATCAGATGCCGGTCGAGGAAAGCGGCAACCTGCTTCTTCTCTTCGCGGCCATCGCCCGCATGGAAGGCCATGCCGGATTCGCCGAACCCTATTGGCCGCAACTTGTGAAGTGGGCGGAGTACCTCAAGGAAAAGGGATTGGATCCGGAGAACCAGCTTTGCACGGACGATTTCGCCGGGCACCTGGCCCACAATGTGAACCTTTCCGCCAAAGCGATCTGCGCGCTCGGCGCGTTCGCCAAACTGTGCGAAGCGCGGGGGGACCGCGATCGGGCGGCCGCGTACGGCCGGACGGCGCGCGCGTTCGCGGCGCGCTGGGTCCGGGAAGCGGAGGCCGGAGACCACTTTCGGCTCGCCTTCGATCGGCCGGATACGTGGAGCCAGAAGTACAATCTCGTTTGGGATTCGATTCTGGAGCTCGGCCTCTTTCCCGAATCGGTCGCGCGCAAGGAGATGGACTTCTATCTCAAGACGCAGAACGCGTTCGGCCTGCCGCTCGACAACCGGAGAGACTACACGAAACTCGATTGGGTCCTTTGGACGGCGACCTTGACGCGCGACCGGCGCGACTTCGATGCGATCCTCGCGCCCGTGGACCGCTTCATCCGCGAGACGCCCGACCGTTCGCCACTGACGGATTGGTACGAGACCAAGACGGGGCGCAAGGTCGGTTTCACGGGGCGGCCGGTGATCGGCGGCGTGTTCCTCAAGATGCTCTACGAGCCCGACGTGTGGGCGAAGTACGCTCGGCGCGATGCCACCAAGGCCGCCCAATGGGCTCCCATGCCGTCGCCGCCCGTCGCCGTTCCGGTCGTTCCGTGCGCCGTTCAGGAGTCCGTTCGATGGCGGTTCACGACATCGGCTCCCGAAGCCGGTTGGGAACGTCCCGATTTCGACGCGTCGTCATGGCGCGAAGGCGCAGGCGGATTTGGAACGGAGGGAACTCCGGGCGCCGTCGTGGGCACCGAGTGGAACGGTTCCGATATCTGGATTCGGCGCGAGTTTGAACTCGCCAAGGACGACATGTCGCGCCTGTCGCTCTGGGTGCACCACGACGAGCACGCCGACGTCTTCTTGAACGGCGTCCCGGCGGCGCGCCTTGGAGGCTTCACGGTCGAATACACGGCTGCGCCGATCGCCGGTCCGGCGCGCGCCGCGCTTCGGCGAGGCCGCAACGTGATCGCCATCCATTGCCGTCAGACGACGGGAGGCCAGTTCATCGACGCCGGGCTCGTCGAAACGCGCTCACCGACCCGACCGCCGGCGAACGACTAGATCCGACACGAGTCGCGGCCTCCGCGCGGTCATGGCGGTCGCCGAACGCTCACCCGCGGTCATGGTCCGACCGGCGTTCGCCCCGCCTTGACCGCTTCGGGAATGGGATCCTCGAAGGGGAGCGACTTGAGGAATTCGACCAGATCGGCGACTTGCGCGGAACTGAGTCCGCTTGTCTTGCCGTGCACGTCTCGCGGATTCCCTGTGGTGAGGAGTTCTTCGAGCGTCGCCGCGCTTCCGTCGTGCATGTAGGGCGCGGTCCGGTAGATGCCGAGCAGGGTAGGCGTGTCGTAGGCCGTGCCCAGGATCTCCGTGCGATCGGACCGCCCCGTGCCGACGTCGTGCCGAACACGACCCGCGGCAGGCGCGGGTTTCGAGTCGGTGAAGAACGGCCCCGAATGGCACGTCACGCACTGCGTCTCGCTCGAATAAAAGACCTCGCGACCCCGCCGCGCGCCCTCGGTCAATCCGCCCTTCGCGTGCGGGCTGAACGAGAACTTGTGCGAGTTCGCGTAGGCGGCCAGCGCGTCGAGGGACGGAGCCAGGCCCTTGTTCGGATCGGCGAGCGATTCGGATACGGCTCCGCGCACAAGGCCTTGGCCCTGCATCAACGGACCGCGAATCGTATGTTCGAAATCCTGCACTTCGTCCCGATCGGCCGACCAGTGGATCGGATGCGTCCATGCCATGCCGGCCAGCGCCTGCGTATTGCGCAATCCCTCGGGGTTCCGCCAGGTTCTGGAATCGGGTTCGCCGTCGGGATGGCAGCTCGCGCACGAAATCCACCGGAGGCCCACCATCGGCTGGAGGGCCGAATAGAAGAGGCGTTTGCCGAGCAGGACCTGTTCGTCGAGCGGGTTCTCGGTGACCGCGATCGTCGCGATCGGCGCGAGCGATTGGGTGTCGTAGGCGACCACGTTGAAATCGAGCGCGTTGTAGACGAAGAACGTTCGGCCGTCGCGCGCGACGCGGACGGCGCGCGGATTCGCGCCGAGTTGTATTCGGCCGCGATAGCCGATCTCCCGGTAATCGTCGTCGATCAGATCGCAGGCGAACAGATCGTTCGTCGCGGCGAAGACGACGAACAGCGATCGCCCATCGGGCGACACGGCGATCTCCCACGGATTGGCCGTCACATAGTTGTTCAGGAACGCGTCCATCGGGATCCGCTTGCGCCGCTTGCCGTCACCCGCTCCGCGGTCGAGCACCGTGACGTACGGGAAAATCGAACCTTGCCCGTGCGCGGCCGAGACGCGCGAGCGGATATTCGGCACATACGCCTTCGGACGCGACGGGTGGAGCGTGATCTGCCTCGCGAGATTGTCCGAACTCGACGCAGGCCATTCGTCCACGACTTGAAACGAGTCGGCATCGACCGCGCGCATCGTCGCCGAATAATAGTCGACCACATAGATCCGGCGTTCGCCCGCGGAAAACGCGACGCCGCGCGAAAACGAGCCGACCGGCGTCTCGCGGGTGATCGACAGCGTCCGGGCGTCGATCTCGACAAGCCGCCCTGGATAGTCGAGCGTCACGTAGATCCGTTGCCCCTCCGGATCGCTCACCACCCCGTAAGGCTCATCGTACACGTCCACGTCGCCGACCAACTCGCCCGTCGCCGCACTCACCACGCGCACACGGTCGTCGCCATACACGGCGACCGCGATCCGGTCGGTCGAGCCGATGAACGAAACGCCCTCGGGCTTCGCTCCGACGCGAACTTCATGGAGTTTCGCGCGGGAGGCGAGATCCACGATCGTGACGGTTCCCGAGTCGCGATTGGAGCAGGCGAGCCACTTCCCGTCCGGGGATAGGTCCATGAGACTGTTTGAACCATCGGCCCAGCCGCTCGCGGGCAGGACGAGCGATGCGAAGATCGCGACGAATCCGGCGAATCGTGCGTAATGCATGGTCGTCCTCCCGTGCGTTGCCGGTCGATTCCTACGAACAAGGCCCGCTCGGATCGCCGAGCGGGCCTTGACGTCGCTGCCTTGCGCGGCGTTCCGGGTCCGTTGTCGTCGGACCTTCGTGCCGCGGCGACCTACTTCACGAGCTTCTCGACGTCGCCGGCCACGGCGGTCGTGGCCTTGTCGTCCAATTGGCCCTTGGCGAAGGCGTGGTTGGCGACCGCCTTCATGTTGCGCCACAGGTTCACCGTGACTTCGGCTTCCTTGGCGATCTTGTAGTTCGGCGGGCCCGCGACGCCATCGAAGATGGTGAGCGGCGTGTTCTTGATGCCGTGTTTCTCGGCGAACGCCTTCACCTCGGCCTCGGCCGCGTCGGGATCGTCCGTCAACAGGACGACAAACGCCGCCATCTTCTCGTCTTTGTGCTGCGCGACCTTCTCATCCACCTGCTTGACCAAACTGGCCAAGTCGTCGCCGAGTGAACGCGTGAAGATGTTCACTACGGGACGTGCTCCGTACCGTCAGCGATAGCAAAGCGAACGGCCTGCGCTGGGACCCGTGACGTCCTTGACGTTGAAGGCGCCGGGCGAATCGCCCACCTTCAGTCCGGACTCGAGGTCTCCCGCGAGGGCCGCGGCGCACAAACCGAGCGCCAGGACCGCTATTGGAGGGACCAACCGTTTCATGAGACTGCTCCTGAGGGAGTTGCGCGCGCGGCACACACGGCCGCGCCTCTTCCGCAACGCATGATAGGCGGTCCCCCGCCCCGTGACAAGCGCTGCTCGGATTCGACGGAGCCGGTTGCGTTGGTCGCTGAGTGCGTGTTTTCGTGGGTGGATCGGGGGGGCTTGAATCGCGTTGCCCGCTGAACATCGCAACCGGCCTGTCCCATACTTGCGGATGCGTGCCGATTGCGAAACACTGCACGTCTTGCCCAACGTATCCGCCGTATGAAAACCCACCCCATTTCGAGGAGTTCGCCATGTTCCGCAGACCCACGTTGATCGCGACCCTTGCGTTGGTTCCATGGCTTTCGGCCGCGTTCGCCCGGGCCGATGATCGGCCGCTCGCCCATATGGTCTTCTTCACGTTGTCGGAAGACACGCCCGACAACCGCGCCGCGCTGATCGCGCTCTGCGAGAAATACCTGACCGGTCACGCGGGCGCGACGTACTTCTCGGCCGGCGAGCTTGCCGAGGACCTGACCGGCGACTTCAACGACCGCGACTTCGACGTCGCCCTGCATCTGGTCTTCGAGAACAAGGCGGCCCAGGACGCGTACCAAGCCCATGAAAGGCACCTGAAGTTCGTCGAGGAAAGCAAGAAGCTCTGGTCCAAAGTTCGGGTATTCGATTCCTATCTGCCCGGAATGGTCGCGGACGCCATTCCCGGTCCGGCGCAGGGATTCGTCGGCTTGGTGCGGGGAACGGTCGTCGGCCGGGGCGAGGGGCGCATCCTTGTGAAAATCCGCGAGGTGCTCAAGGTCTGGAAACCCAACAAGGCCGAGCGCCCTGAGACGCTTGTCGGCAAGACGATCGCCGTCGTCGGTCGGCCCGGCGCGGAACCGATGAGACGGTTCCTCAGCCTGTTACAAATCGGCGAATCGATCGAGGTGGACGTCGCCGACCGCGAGGGCGATGCGCTCACGATCCTCGAATTGAACCAGGAGCAGCGGCAACGCGTGAAATAGGAATCGCGGGTTCGATTCGACCTGGTCCGAGGGTCACGGTTCTCGGCGGCAACACGGTGGAACTCTCGATCATGACGTCCGTTTATCGATGGTCTCGATTCGGTTGGCGGTTGGGTTCGCGGTTTCTCGATCGAGTGATCGTCGATCGGGGCGCCGCGTGTGCCATCGGCGTCGTGCTGACGATCCTTGCGTCGCTTCCGCCCCTGCGTGGCGGGGATACGGCGACGCCCGCCGACCGGATCCGGCTTCCAGACGGGTTTCTCGCCGAGCTCTTGTATTCGGTGCCGTTCGAGAGCCAAGGCTCCTGGGTGTCGCTCACCGTCGACCCCAAAGGCCGCGTGATCGCGTCGGACCAGTACGGCAAGCTCTACCGGATCACGCCGCCCGCGGTGGGCGCGGCGGAGGGCACGCGCGTCGAACGGCTTTCCGTCGATTCAGGAATGGCCCACGGTTTGTTGTACGCGTTTGACAGTCTGTACGTAGTGGTCGGAGAGAAGAACCAAGGATTGTATCGCCTTCGCGACACGGACGGCGACGACCAATTCGACGAGGTCAAACTCCTTCGCAAGCTGCCGGGCGGCGGCGAGCACGGCCCGCATTCGTTGATTTTGGCGCCGGACGGCAAGTCGCTCTATCTCTGCGCGGGTAATCACACGAATCTGCCGCCGATCGAACGATCGCTCGTTCCGCGGCATTGGCAGGAAGATCAGCTCCTGCCCCGCATGTGGGACGCGGGCGGCCATGCCGTCGGGCGCATGGCGCCGGGCGGGTGGATCTGCCGCATCGCGCCGGACGGATCCGAGTTCGAGTTGGTGAGCAACGGTTTCCGCAACGAATTCGATATCGCGTTCCACGCCGACGGCGAGCTCTTCACCTACGACGCGGACATGGAATGGGACATCGGCTCGCCGTGGTATCGGCCGACGCGGGTTTGTCATGTCACGGCGGGCAGTGAATTCGGATGGAGGTCGGGAACGGGGAAATGGCCCGACTTCTATCCCGACAGTCTTCCGGCGTCGGTGAACATCGGGCCCGGATCGCCGACCGGCATGGTCTTCGGTTACGGCGCGCGGTTTCCGGCCAAGTACCAAAACGCGCTCTTCATCGCGGATTGGAGTTTCGGGACGCTGTACGCGGTCCACTTGCAACCATCCGGTTCCTCGTATCGGGGCGATTTTGAAGCGTTTGCGACCGCGTCGCCGCTCGCGATCACCGACGTGGTCGTGAACCCGGTCGATGGCGCGCTCTATTTCGCGACGGGCGGACGCCGCACGCAATCGGGATTGTACCGCGTCGTCTATCAAGGCTCGGCCGATACGTCGCCCCAGGTCCGGGTGAACGAGGAAGGTCGCGCCGCGCGGGACCGGAGGAGGCGGATCGAGTCGCTCTATGCGTCTTCGGAGGTTTCGGCGATCGATGAGGCGTGGGCCGCGCTGCGCGACGAGGACCGTTTCATTCGATTCGCGGCTCGGACGGCCGTCGAGCATCGGCCGGTCGACGCGTGGCGAGGCCGCGTGGCGGAGGAATCGCATCCCGACGCCCTGATCGCCGCGTGCGTCGCGCTCGCGAGGTGCGGCGAAGGGACCGATCGCGCGACCATCGTCCGGACGCTCGAGCGGCTTGCGTGGGAGTCGTTGTCTCCCTCGCAACGACTCGATCTGCTCCGCGCGTACGGGCTCGCGTTCGCTCGACTCGGCCCGCCGACGGATGCCGAACGGTCGGACGTGCTTCAGGAAATCGACGCGCGATTCCCCTCGATGGACCAACTCGAAAACCAGGAGCTTTGCAGGTTGCTCGTTTACCTCGAGTCGCCCGGCGTCGCGAAACGAACGCTCGACCTCCTGCGCGAGGCGAGGACGCAGGAGGAGCAAGTCCACTACGTCTATTGTCTGCGCGCCTTGGAGAAGGGCTGGGAAGCCGGAGAGCGCGAGGCGTTCTTCGGATGGTTTCCGACGGCGGGCCAGTTTCGCGGAGGCCACAGTTTCAGCGGGTTCCTCACCAACATGCGCACCGAGGCCGTCTCGCGGTTGAGTCCCGGGGAAAAGGAATCCCTCGGCGCGATCCTCGATGCGCCGATCGAGCGGGCCGAGCCCGCGTCGTCGGGGGCCGAACGCGCGTTCGTTCGGAAGTGGACCGTCGAGGACTTGCTCCCCGACCTGCAAGACGGGCTGAAGGGACGCGACTTCGGGCGGGGCAAGCGGATGTTCGCCGATGCGGCCTGTTTCAAATGCCATCGATTCCAACGGCTCGGAGGGATCGTCGGCCCCGATCTCACGGCGGTCGGACGGCGTTTTGACTACAAATACCTGCTCGAGTCGCTGGTCGAACCGAGCAAGACGGTTTCGGACCAGTACCAGGCCACCGTCTTCGTGCTTACGAATGGAAAGACCGTAACGGGCCGAGTCGCCAATCTGAGCAACGATCGTCTGATGGTCGTCACGGACATGCTCGACCCGGGCCGTTTCGCGGACGTGCGCCGCGGGGAAATCGAAAGCCAGCACGTGGCGACCGTGTCGATGATGCCCAACGGACTTGTGGATTCGCTGAGCCGGGACGAGATCCTCGATCTGCTCGCGTTCCTGCGTTCGGGCGGCGACCCGGCGTTCGAGGCGTTCGAGGCGTTCGGCGGCGAGCGGCCGAGCCGTTGAACGCCCCCGTTTTCCCGCCGAAGTCGGGCGGTCGCGGCGATTCCCCATCACGTGGAGATGACGCTCATGGTGCGCCGACTGGTCCGTATCGCGTTCGCCTCGATCATGGCGTGGGGCATCGCGGGAGGTGGGCGCCGGGTAACCGCGGAGGACAACGCGGCGGCACTGCCGCGCCGGATTCTGCTCGTCGCCGGCACGGTCGACGGAAGCCATCCGCCCGGTACGCATGATCACGTCAAGGCATTCACGGCCCTTCAGCGGTTCCTGGAGAACTCGACGATCGGTTCGCGCGTTTCCGTGCGGCTCGTGACCGACGGTTGGTCCGCCGATCTCTCGGACCTGCGCGCGAGCGACACGATCGTCCTGTATTCCAACGGCGCGGATCGCCGTGAGCTCGATCACCCGTTTCTCGTGGGTGACCGGTGGGAGGAGGTCCGACGCGCGATGGACCGCGGGTGCGGGCTCGTGCTTCTCCATTGGTCGACGTTCCTCCCCGACCGGGTCGGCGCCGACGCGATCGATTGGGTCGGCGGGTATTTCGACTACTCGGAGGAGGGCTCGCCTCCCGCGTGGTACTCCAAGATCCAACACGCGACATCGGTCGTGAAGCCGGCGGACGCGGACCATCCCATCTGTCGCGGCCTCGCTCCGTTCCGGCTCGCCGACGAATACTACTACCACATGCGTTTCGGGGAGCGGGATCCGCGCGTTCGGCCCATCCTGAAGGTCGCCCTTCCGAACGAGGACGGCGAACAGACCGTCGCATGGGCGGTCGAACGGGCGAACGGGGGACGGGGCTTCGTGTTCACCGGATTCCATTTCCTCAACAGCCTCGAACTTCCCCTTTTCCGTCGCATGCTCCTCAATGCGTTCGCATGGACCGCGCATGTGGACGTACCGACCGGCGGCGTCGAGCTTGACGAAGAGCGTCCGATCCGCGCGATCATCGTGACCGGCGCGCAGCATCCGGCGCACGCGTGGAGGGAGACGTCGCTCGCGCTCGAGGATGAATTGAAACGCGATCCTCGGATGCGCGTCGAGAGCGTTCCGGACCCCGAGTTCCTCGCACTGCCGCGGCTCCGCGACTACGACGTGGTCCTTCTGAACTACTGCAATTGGAACCAGGCCGCCGGACTTTCGGACGAGGCGAAACGCAATTTCACCGCGTTCCTGAGCGACGGCGGCGGCCTCGTGCTCGTGCATTTCTCCAACGGAGCTTTCCATTTCTCGCTTCCGGACGCGGGCGTTTCCGATTGGCCCGAATACCGCACGCGGATCTGCAGGCGCGTGTGGGACCATTCGGACGGAAAAAGCGGCCACGACGCGTATGGTCCGTTTCGAGTCGACGTTTCGGGAAACCACCCGATCACCGAAGGACTCGCATCGTTCGACACGCGCGACGAACTGTATTTCCGCCAGCAAGGCGACGCGCCGATCGAGGTCCTCGCGACGGCGCTCAGCCAGGTGACGGGTCACGACGAGCCGATGGCGTTTGTCTACGACTACGGGCGCGGCCGCGTGTTCCAGACGGTGTTGGGGCATGCGGTCGAGTCGATTCGGTCCGAGGGAACTTCGGAACTGTTCCGGCGGGGCACGGCCTGGGCGGCGGGCCGGCGCCCCGTTCCGCAAGCCGACGTCGCGCCCCGGCGCACGGCGATCACCGAAGGCAAATTCGGACAGGCGCTCGACGCGCGGCGAGGCCACGCCGTCGTCGAGCATCACGAGGCGCACGATACATGGCCGCTGACCGTCGAGTGCTGGGCCCGGATCCAATCCAAGGACGCGTTTCAGATCCTGGTCGCCAAGAATGCCAAATCGTCGGCGGGCCATTGGGAGCTCTACACGTACGCGGGGACCGGCGACTTCAGCGTCTATCTGCCGGGATACGCGCCGTCCGAGATCCGATCGGGAATCGGAATCGCCGATGGGCAATGGCATCACACGGCGATGACGTTCGATGGACGCCGCATGCGGCTCTTTGTCGACGGCAAGTTCGCAAAAGAGGAGTTCCTGGAAAAAGGAAAGGGGGCCGTCGAGCCCGGCCCGCTATGGATCGGAGCCATTCCTCCAAGCGGCCTCGGCTGTGATGGGATGATCGACGATGTGCGGATCTCCAAGACGATTCGCGTTATCGAGTCGGTTCCGGAAAAGGCCCTTGCTTCCGATGAGCATACAGTGGGCTTGTGGTCATTCGATGGAGAGGACGCGAACGCGTGTCCCGATGCGTCGCCGCTGGGAAACACGGCTCGGATCGCCTCGATCGAGGCCGGCACGGATCGCGGAACGACTGCGGCGACCGACCATTTCGAAGGATTCCGGGAATCCCAGGTCGTCGACGATCGCGCGAGCGGGATCGATACGGGACGATTCCTGTTTTCGAGCATCGCCGTGCCCGGCGCTCCCGTTTGGAAAGGGATCGTCGTGCGCGTCGGCGAGGATCGGTCGGCGAGTGTCTGCTTCGACACCGAGTTGATGCGGATGAGCGCGGCGTGGGACGGTTATCTGCGATTCTCGGCGACGCGGTTCGGCCTGATCGAGATGCCCCAACCCGAGTCCCTCCCCCGCATCGCGACCGATCGCGGGCCCGGCTGGGCGCGCGGCGGTTCGTTCGTCGACCCCAGACCCAAAGCGCCGTACGGCACGCTCCCCGATGATTGGGCTCGGTACGTCGGTCTCTATGTCCACGATGAACGGGTCGTCATTTCCTATCGCGTCGGCGGCACGCGGATCGACGAATCGCCATGGTTCGAGGTCGACGGGCCGCATCGCGCCTTCACGCGTTCGTTCGAAGTCGAATCGGGCGACGCCGAGCAGCGGCTCCGGATCTGCCGCGCGGAGACACCGGTCCACGTTCAATCCGAATCGCGCGAATCGACTCGGCTCGAAGAGGCCGATGGGCACTGGATCGTGCGCATCGCGGCGCGGGATCGGCCGCTCCGGTTCCGAATCTGGATGAGCGCGGATGGAACGACACGCGCCGACCAGCTCGAGTCCTGGGCCGATGCCAGACCCCTCGATCCGGTCGGCGCGTGGCGTGAACCCGGAAGACCCCGGTGGACGGCGACATGGACCACGCGGGGCCGGGTCGCCGACGATTCCGATGGCGCGTACGTCGTCGATTCGATCCCGCTCCCTTTCGACAACCCGTATCGCGCGCTCTTGTTCGCGAGCGGGCACGATTTCTTTTCGGACGGGGATGCCGCGGTGTGCACGGCGCACGGCGACGTCTGGCGCGTGTCGGGGCTCGACGCCTCGCTCGCCGAAGTGCGTTGGAAACGCATGGCGGCCGGCCTGTTCCAGCCGCTCGGCCTCAAGATCCTCGATGATGTCGTGCACGTTACGTGCCGCGACCAGCTCTGCGTCCTTCGCGACACCAACGGAGACGGCGAGGTTGATTTCTTCGAGAACCGCAACAACGCGGGGCATGTGACGGGAAACGGTCACGAATACGTGACGAATCTGGAATGCGACGTCAACGGCGATTTCCTGATGCTCAAGGGGGACAGCGGCGGTGTCACCGATCACGACGGATGCCTGCTGCGGGTTCGGCGCGACGGGAGCTCGCTCGACGTCGTCGCGACGGGGATTCGGAACGGAAACGGCCTGTGCGTCTTGCCGGATGGACGAATCGTCGGTTCGCCGCAGGAGGGAACCTGGACACCCGCGTCGTGCGTCCTCGACATCAAGCCGGGCGGGTTTTACGGCATGATGGACGTCCATCACCGCGCCGCGCCTCCGTCCGCGCCGGATCCGCCCCTCTGCTACATCCCCCGCCCGCTCGACAATTCGTCGGGAGGCCAGGTTTGGGTCGAGCGGAACGACTGGGGGCCGTTGTCGCGACAACTGCTGCACTTCTCGTTCGGCCGATGCCGCATGATGCTGATCGTAACCGATACGGTGGACGGACAGCGGCAGGGCGCGGTCATGCCCCTTCCGATCGAATTCGAATCGGGCGCGATGCGGGGCCGGTTCCATCCCAAGGACGGGCATCTCTATGTGACCGGGCTGCGCGGCTGGGTCACGAGCGCCGTGCGCGACGGCTGTTTTCAGCGCGTGCGTTACACGGGGCGCCCGGCCTGTTTGCCCATCGAATGGCAGGCGGTCGGGAATGGAGTCCGCATTCGCTTTTCGACACCTCTCGACGTTCGGTCGGCAACCCAGCCCGCGAACTACGCCGTCGAGGCGTGGAACTACCGGTGGTCGAGGGAATATGGATCGGACGATTACCAGCCCAACGACCCGGATCGGAAGGGTCGCGCGGCGTGGGACGTGCGTTCGGCGAGCGTTGTCGACGGAGGGACCTCGGTGTTTCTCGAAATTCCCGACATCCGCCCGGTCCACCAACTGGCGATCCAGTTCTCGCTCGCCGACGCGGACGGGCGTCCCGTGCAGTCCTCGCTCCACGCCACCGTGCATCGAGTGCGCGCGACGCGGATCGAGCCGACCGCGCCGCTCGACACGGTGGCCCGCATTCCGGAATCGGTACGCACACGCCTGCAACCCGGCCTGTGGTCGCGTTGGACGGATGCGGACGGCGGAGAGTCGATTCGCGTCTTGCCCCTCGCGGCGTTCGGTTGGGATGCGGGAAGCCTCGACGCTTCGGCCTCGACGGGTCCGATCGGGATGACCGCGAACGGCTGGTTGCGGTGCGAGCGGCGCGAGCGCGTCCGATTCCATTTCCATGGTTCGGGGGCCGCTTCGTTGCGGATCGACGGCCTGCGCGTGCTCGACGTCGAGAACTCCGAGTTGCATGCGACGGCGTCGGCGTGGGTTCCCCTGGATCCGGGCCCGCATCGCATTGAAATCGACGCGCGTCTTGAGCCGGTCCCAAGCAAGCCGTTCCGGCTGACGTGGTCGAGCGATCGGTTCCGCGAGGAGTCGATTCCGGCGCGGCTATGGCGGCATGATCCGGACGAGGTTTCGCCGCGCGACCGCCGATCGATGGCGGCCCGCGAAGGGCGGACGATGTTCGCGTCATTCCGCTGCGCGCGTTGCCACGCGACGGCCGAGCCGGACGGCGCGGTCGACCGGGTTTCCGACGATGGGCCCTCGCTGGCCGGAATCGGCGACCGCATCCGTCCGGAATGGCTCGTCGCATGGATCCGCGACCCGGCCGCGGTCCGACGCCACGCCACGATGCCGAATCTGCTGCTCGACGCGGAAACGTCGACCCGCGACGCGCTCGATCTCACCGCGTATTTGATCGGTCCCCGCTCGTCGGATGATGAATCCCGCGGAGCAAGGGCGGGTCTTTCGGAGTCCGGCGAGCGTGTTCGGCGCGGCGCCCATCTCTTTGAGAGCCTCGGCTGCGTCGCGTGCCATTCCACGCGAGAAGGCGACAACGCGCCGGACTCGGGGCGATTCGAGTCGCCCGTTCCGCTCGACCATGTCGCATCCAAATTCCGACCGGGCGCCCTTGCCGCCTATTTACGAAATCCACAAGCCCATTATCCGACCACGTCGATGCCCCGGTTCGCGCTTTTGGACGACGAATCCGATTGCCTCGAGGCCTACCTGCGCGTTCGCGCGACCGATCCGCCGCCGACCGTCCCGCTGGACGCGTCCGATCCGGATCGGGGTCGCGGGCTCTTTGAATCGCTTCGGTGCGGCGCGTGCCATGCGGCCGGAAGTCCGGCAAGTGACATGAATCCGGCACCAAAGACGCGTCTCGACGCGAGCCGCGCGGCGCGGGGATGCCTCGCCGAGGACTCCGCCGCGACCGATCGCGCGCCTCGGTTCACGTTTGTTGCGGGCGAGCGGGAATCGCTGCGCGCCGGGCTCGCCGAGGTCGGCCCGGGGGTTCGGGTGGTTGAGGCTGCGGCCGAGTTTTCGCGTGTGGCCGACCGTCTGCGCTGCGCGGCCTGCCATGATACCGACGAGCGGGCCGCCGCGTGGCCGCGGCGGCTCGCGGAGGACGGGGAGCTGGGGATCGTGCCGGAGCGGATTCCGTCGCTCGTTTGGGCGGGTGAGAAACTTCGGACCGAGTGGATCGAGCGGCTGGTCGCGGGCGAACGGACCTATCGATCGCGCCCCTGGCTCGCCGCGCGCATGCCGGCTTTTCCGCACGACGCAAAGGCCGTCGCGCGCGGGCTCGCCGCGCGCCACGGCGTTCCGACCGAGTCCGACGCGAAGCCGCCTCGACCCACCGCCGACGAATGGGCGCTGGCCGAACGGCTGCTCGGAACCCAGGGGCTCGATTGCCGCCAATGCCACGCGCCCGCCGACGAGGACCTCCGGCTGGCCAATCAGTCGCAAGGCATTGGGCTCGCGCTCATGTCGGACCGATTGCGCGGGGATTTTTTTCAGCGCTGGCTGCGGGATCCGCTCCGGATCGACCCCGCGACCAAAATGCCCCAATTCACGACCGACGGGCGAACGACGAAAGCCGCCCATCTCGCCGACGGAAACGCCGATACGCAGTTCGTCGCGCTTTGGCGCTATTTGCACGCGCTCGAGTATTCCGGGAGGCCGTGAACGGGTCGGTTCATTCGGGCGCGTCGGCGATTCTCAGTTTCGCTTCGTCCGAGTTCCCCTTCAGTTCGGGCGCGTACATCGCGGAGGCCTGGGTCGGGAGCGCGCTGAACGCGCCCGGGATCTCGGCCCGCAATCGGTACGACAGGCTGTGTCGCCCGCGCGCCAACTGACGCGCGAAGAACGCAACCCGATCGTCCCGAAGCTCCATGTACGCGCCAAGCCCGTTGGTCGAGTAACCGCTTTGCAGTTCGACCGGTTCGAAGCCCGCCGCCTTCCGGTCCTCGAACATCACATACTCGTAGTCGTTCTTGCTCTCGATCGTCAGCTCGACTTCGACCAGATCACCGCTGGCGATTTCCGCGCCGGATTCGAGCTTTGTGCGGACGTACTTCTCGACGCGTTGGCCGACGACTTGCCCCCGCGTTCCGGCGACATCGGTTTGCCGATCGTCGCGGGTCAACTTGTAGAACGTGCGTTGGACCTTGACCTCGAGTCCCGCGGCCGCGATCGAATCCTCGAGCGTGAAGTTCGTGGAATAGACGTTGAAATAGACGGGCCCCGTGCCTCGGCGGCGGATTTCAAGCCGGTGCGAGCCGGACGCGAGCTCTTCGCCGGCGAGGATGAACCGATTGTCGAACGAGAAGAGGTTGGCCGCATCGATTGCGACTTCCTTCCGCTTCGCGCCGTCGAGCCACACTTCGACGGTCATATCCGGCCGCGTTTCACCGCTCGCCCGAAGGAAATCGGCGAACGCCTCGACGCACAGGGCCGTGTCGCGGGTCGATTTCCAGTATGTCGCGTGTTTGCGGTTGTTGAGCAGGTACTTGACGATTCGCGGCGCGGTGACGCCGCGCGGATCGGTTCGGGCGAGCAGTTTGAGGTACGCCGCCTGCGATTCGATCTCGTCGCCGTACCAGAACCACCACCCGCCTTCGCCCGGGGTCCGGAGATAGGCCGTTTCGTTCTCTTCGTCCTGAACGAGGTATTGGTTGAGGTTTCGGACAATCATGGCGACCTTGTCGGCCTCGCCTTGCCGATCGAAGGCGAGACCGATCAAGGCTTTCGCGTAGAGTCCGATCTTGGTGCGATCGCGGTAGAGCAGTTCTCGCATTTCCGCGTCGCCGCGACCGGACTCGGTCAATACGTGGTGAACGAGCGCGTCGAGGTCGTCGGCATGGTCTTTCCAGGGGTCGATCCGTCCATCGGCGTTCTGGATCCTGCGAACCTGATCGCGCTCGTACGCTTCGAGCCACTCGATGCCCCCCTCGATCACGCCGGGCACGATCGCCACATCGTTGGCGGCGGCGATTTGGAGGCCGCGCACGACGACGCACGTCGTGTGCGGATAGCTCTGTTCGTGGTAGCCGCTGAACCAACCCCAGCCTCCGTCGGAGTTCTGCATGTTGGTGAGTCGAGCGAGTCCTTCCTTGACGATGCGTTCCATTTCCGCGGGATCGAAGACCGGCTCCCGGTCGTACCGCTTCCAGCCTTCGGCGCGTTTCGCATCGTCACCGATCTCCTGCGCGTTCAGGTTCGCGCGCCGCTCGCGGATGGACGCAAGATCGAGGTTCATTTCGAGCAGGATCTTCTGCGTGATGACGGCCGGGAGGAACCGATTGAGCGTCTGTTCGGTGCAGCCGTAGGGATAGTCGAGCAGATAGGGGAGCGCATCGGTCATGGCGCCGGCGAGGGACGGCGAATAGCGGACTTCGAGCCGGGATTGCTCGGCGCGCCGCGCCTCGGGAACCTCGAAGGACACGCCGCCCAAGGGCTGGTCGGGACGCACGGTCCCGGCCCATGACTCGGTTTTGAGGATCCCGTGGACATGACAGGGAAACGTCAGTTGCGCCGCGTCGGATTCCTCGTCGGTCAGCGCCCTCATCCGAACGGTGGCCGTTCCTTCGCGGGCCACGCGAACGCGCCAGTCAACCCGCGCTTCGCCGTTCGCCTCGATCGGGATCGTGCGTTCGGCCGGATCGAGCAGCTCGAGGAGATCGCCCGGGGCTTCGAAGGTCACAACGACGTCCTTCGCCGAGCCCAGGTAGTTGTGGACGTTCGCCGAGAGGACGACCTCGTCGGTCCGCACGGCGAATCGGGGCGTCTGCATGCGGAGCAGGAGGTTCTTGCGCGTCACAACCTCGGATGTCCCCGATCCGACGCGCGTTCCGTCGCCCATCCCCCACACGCGGATCTTCCACGCGGTTAGATTCTCGGGCATGTCGATGGGCAGTTCCGCGACGCCCTGGTCGTTGGTTTCGAGCGTGCCGACCCAGAACGCCGAATCGGCGAAGTTCGTGCGCACCGTCGGCGCGACGAGCGTCCCTCCGGCGTCGCCCGGCGCGCCTCCGACCCCCGAATCGGACTCGGCGACCGCGCCGTCCGCCATCGCCGAGGACGGTGCCATCATCGGCATGGGGGCACCGCCTGGGCCGCCGCCGCCGAAGCCGCCCCCGACCCCGCGCGCAAGGACCAGCCCGTTCGTGGCGACGGCGTCGCCGAGCTCCTTGCCGAGTTCATCGGCCACCGTCGCGCCGAATACGCCGATCGGTTGCATCGTCTCGTCGTTTTGCTTCGCGAGATTGGAGGAGCTCCGATCGAGGCTGCAGCCATGCGTCGGGTTGTGGTGCCGTCGCCATTTCCAGAAGAACTCGCGGATGTCGGCGACGTTCGAGCCGCCAGAAATGTACTCGATCGACTTGTCGTACATCGTGGCGACGAGCGATCCGACATACGCCTCGCCGCTGAAGTCGGTGAGCCGGACCTTCACGGTTCCCTTCGCGCCCGGCTTGTACTCCGTCCGATCGGGAGTCACCTCGACGTTCAGTACCCGGTTCTCCGGCGGAACGACGATTTCCTTCATCTCCTCATGAAGTCGTCCATGCGAGACGGTCATCGCCTCGACAAGGAAATTGGGCATGTCGCGGCGGGTAACCGGGATATCGACGATCGTGCTCTTTCCGGCCAGCCGCACGATCTGGGGCGGCAAATAGATTCCGTTGGTCGGCCGCAGGAAGAGGAGCACCGTGCCGCCGACCTGGTCGGTGTTGATCTGCATCCGGATCGTGTCGCCCGGTTGATAGTCGGCGCGGTCGGGGATCAGTTCGATGTGGTTGAACCGGAACCGGGCTCCGTCGAACCCGTCGCCGATCACAGTGAAGATATAGCCGCCCTCGATCGTATGGCCTTGGGAATCGGTGACCTCGCACGCGAGCCGGTACTGGCCCATTTCGGAAGCCGTGACTTGCAGTGCCGCGAGGCCCTCGGCATCCGACGTCGCCGTCCAGTCGGCGACTTCGGTTTCGATCGGCTTCCTCGCATCGTCATAGGTGATCTTCATCAGGCGCACGCGCACCGGACCGGCGACGGGCTGCTGATCGAGGGTCTGCGACAGGATGCGCGCGGCGATCGTGTCGCCCACGCGGTAATGGCCGCGATCGACCCAGACATAGACACTGAACGGCCGTCGCGCGACGAGCACCGAGCCGGTTCCGACGATGGTGCGCCGCGACTGGTCCCGCACCTCGGCGGTAATCGCGTACTCGTGGTCCTGATCGGCGTGCATGGCTTTGGCAAGCGACGTGTCGATCGGAACGCTGACCGTTCCGTCGGTTCCGATCGGCATTTCGCCTTCCGCGACGATCTCGGGAGGTTGCGGCATGGTCGGCCACCACCAACCGGCGGGCCGTGTCACGCCGGCCCACCGGCTCCAACCCGGATACCATGGGTAGTCGTATGCGAACCACCAGTAGCCGGGCCCAAAGCACCAGTCCCAAGGCATGATCGGATACCACGACTCCGTTCGTCCGGTGCGCGTGATTCGATATTTCACCGTCGCGTCCGTAACGGGCGATCCGAAGTAGTAGTTGGCCTTGATCGTCGCGGTGATGGTTTCGCCGAGCATGACGGGCGTCTTGGGAGCCTCGACCGTCACCTCGTATTCCGGCTTCTTGTACTCCTCGACGCGGAACGTCGTGGGGGTTCCCAAGTCGGTGTCGACGCGGTATTCGCCGAGCGTAGCGCCGGCGGGGAGTTCGATCGATCCGGCGACGCCTCCGTGCTTGTCCGCCGTCAACGCGAGGGATTGGAGCTCCTCTCCCTTGGGATCGTAGACGCGAACGATCACGTTCTGTCCGGCGAATTCGGAGCCTTGATCCCGATCGTAGCGCGCCGAGCGGAACCAGGCCTTGAAGTGCGCGGTCTGACCCGGCCGGTAGACGGGCCGGTCGGTGATGATGAACGCCTTGACGGCACTATATTCCGGATCGTGGGCCGACCCGCTCCAGACTCCACGAAAGCCCAGATAGGCCAGACGGTTTTTGGGACCGCGCGCGACGACGAGCCATTGGTATTCGGAAGAGAGTCGGTCTTGCTTGAGGTAGAGCAAGCCGTTGGCGTCGGTCTCTTCGGCGAAGTTCAGCGTTTCGACGCGCGATACGCCGCGGCGATCCACGACCCGGTATCCAAAGAACTCGACGTTCATTCCGGCGAGCGGCGTTCCGTTACGCGCGTCGGCGACGTAGTAGAGCGTCTGATCGGAGAGCGGCTTGTGGACGATCGCCGTATCGGCGACCCAGATGACGATGAAACTGGTGTTGCCGTCCTCCATCTTCGCCTTCAGAAGGTACGCCCCCGCGTCCCGCAGGGGTGTCGGAATCGTGATCCGTTTGTCGAAATGGCCTTCCGACGGCTGCAAGTCGACCGTCCAACGCGCGACCGGATCGCCGACGTACTTGGATTGCCCCTCGTTGACGAGTCTCCATCCAAGTTCCTCGACGTTGATCGCCTGCCAATCGATGCGTCGCGGTCCCGCCTTCAAGAGGCTTCTTGCGTCCTGCAACAACTTCTCGGCGTTGATCCGCTGGGCTTCGAGTTCGACCTTTTTCCCGTTGCGGAATCGGAACTCGACCGACGCGCCTTCCCCTCCGGGTTGGGTCAACACGGGCTCGAATTGGCCCCAATTCCCACGAATCTGTTCGAGACGGCTTTGTTTGTCATTCTTGCCGCCGTACCGGCGAATACTCTTTTCCCAGTACGTCGCGGCGCGCGGGTACTGGCGGCGGTCCTCAAAGATTTGCGCGAGCATCCGCAGCGCGTCGTCGCCGTGCCCCGTCGCCGGATCATCGGCGATCGCCTGGAAGATCTTGATACAGTTGAACGCGTCGGGCAATGCGAACCGGCGCACGCCCGTGGCGAGCCGCGCGATGGTCTCGTCGTCGCCGAGCGTATGCAGCGCGAATGTACCCGTCTCTGAAGACATGCTGTCCTGCTCGCGTCCCCAAAACGCTCCGTATCTCCGCAGGGTATGGGTGTCGAATTGCCCATGCAGGAACGTGGCGAATCGCATGCGCGCCGCGTTCTTTCGCGTCGGATCGATCGTTTGGGTCTGTTCGAGGCACCACCGCCACCGTTCGCCGTCGGATCGGGCTTCGTTCCAACCCGCGGGAACGGCGTGAAAGACGGGTTCGCCCGACGCATCGACCGGCGCATGGGACTCGCCGCCGGGATACCGGTAGCCCGGCTCGTAGTCGGGGAGCTGAGCGAAATCGGTGAGCTGCTGCAGACGCCACGCTTGGCCTCCGTCGCGGTCTTCGAGAATCGACTCCGCCAATTGATCCCACAATGCGGCATGCTTCGTGGCGTCGGTCTTGACTTCGTCGAGCGCAAGGGCGTCGCGGAGCCGTCGGATCGACTGCACCCGATCGCGGTCGTTCGCATTGACCATGTCGCCGCCTCCCCGGTGCGGGCCCCGCTCGAAGTTCCCGGCGACCCGGAATCCGAAGTGGGGAATCGACGCGTATTGCGATGCGGCGGCGGCGAGCAACCACGGATTGCCCGCGTGCGTCTTGGTCGTGGATTCGAGGATCGCGTCGATTTCGTTGACTCGGCCGATTCGAATCAGACACTGCACGGCCGCGCCGAGGTATCCGCCGACCCGGTCCGGATCCGCATCCGGATCGGCGCATAGGGTCGCATAGCCTTCGTATGCCTCGGCGAAATTGCCGTCGCGAAAGAGCTGAGCGGCCTTGGCGGCGAGTTCATCGAGCGGGACGGAGTGTGACATGGCGATCGCAGCTCCCCATACGGCAAATGCGGCGGCGAGTCCAAAGACGGAACGGGGACTTCGGATCATGGTCTGGCGCATCGTCGCGTCCTCAACGGCAAAAAGAAGGTCGCTCCATCAACAAGACGATCAAGACAAGCTCCGCGATCTCATCGTCCAGGGGATTCCACAAGAAATCTCTCGTCCTTATCCTATCCCGCATTCGTGTTGCCGCGAATCCCGTCCGGGTTCATACTGGATGCATGCCGGATGCATCGAGCTCGCGGATGCGGCGACTTCGACGGTCGTTGTCGCCCGTCACCAACTCCCTTGCGGTGGGATTCCCGTGGCCGACGAACTCAACCCGTATCGCGATTGGCTGGGGATCGACGCTTCGATCGTCGACCCCGACTACTATCAGCTCCTGGGAGTCGACCCGGACGAGCCGGACTCCGAGCGGATTCGGGCGGCGGCCGACCGCGCGCTCATCCGCGTCCGCAGTTTTCGGCCCGGCCCGCATGCGGCTCGCTGGGCCGAACTGCTCGATGCGCTCAAACAGGTCAAGCTCGAATTGACCGATCCGACGGCCCGCGCCGCCTACAATGCGTTGCTCGAACGATCGCCGCGCCAAGCGACCGTCGGAAGGGCCCCGTCGCGCGCGATGCCGGGTGAATCGCGCCGATCGGATCCGATCGCGGCCTCCCGTTCGCCCACCGCGTCGCGGCCGGACGATTTGGAGACGGACTGTCGTTCCAGACGCCCCGCCCCAATGTCCTCGGAGGTCGAGTTCACGGCGGTCGAGGATTCGCACGATCCGATGGCGACCGTCGCCTTCGACCATGCCCCGGCGGTTGACCCGATGGCTCCGATCGGCTTCGAGCCCGCGCCTGCATCCGACCCGATGGCTCCGATCGGCTTCGAGCCCGCGCCTGCATCCGACCCGATGGCTCCGATCGGCTTCGAGCCCGCGCCTGCATCCGACCCGATGGCTCCGATCGACTTCGAGCCCGCGCCTGCATCCGACCCGATGGCTCCGATCGACTTCGAGCCCGCGCCTGCATCCGACCCGATGGCGGCGATCGAACACGTGGGGCGAGTCGAAGGCGGAATGCCGGCGCACAAGAGCGCCGAGCGTCGGTCGGCCGCGCCGGAGAGCCGCCTATCCGCTTCGATCTCGCGGCCGCCGCGTCACTCGATGGCGCCGATCTTCGCCGCGTTCGCGTGTGGCGTCGTACTGGGAGGCCTCGTGACGGCGGCCGCGTTCAAGACGGTTTGGACGCCCAAGGACACGGGGCCGCGCGACGGCGATGTGGCCGCCGTATCCGCGCGTTCAAAGGCGGCTGGACGAGGCGATGCCGCTCCGAAAGAACCCGATGCATCTCACGCGGGCTTGTCGCCCCGCTCCAATCCCGAAGGGTCTGAGGACGGGCTTGCGATGGCGGGCAAAGGGGCGGCGGACCCGAGCGTCGATCCCGTCGCCGATCGTCCGGCGAGTCCGCGGAACGCGCCGACGTCCGGGACGTTGTCCAAACTCGAAGCGGGCCCGTCCCCGTTCCTGATGCCCGGCGAGTCGACCGACCTCATGCCCGCATTGCCGTCGCTGGGGCCGTTTTTCGAGCCGAAATCGGGTGCCTCGCCGGAGACGCCGCCGGCGCGTGATCCAACCGGTGGCTCGGCCATGCCCGCATCGCCCGACACCGTGCGGCAGGTGGCCGAGATCCTCGACGGGGCGCGGGCCGCCATGTCGCGGCATGCGTTCGACGAATCGGCGGCCCAACTGACGAAAGCCGAATCGATCGCGTCGAACGAAGCACTGCGGGACGACGTCGCGCGGCATCGACGGTTCGAACAGCGCATGCGGGCGTTTCGTTCGGCCGTCGAACGGGGCATGGCGAAACTCGAAGCCGGCGCGACGCTGAACGTCGGCGATGACGAAGTCGTGGCGATCGTGGAACGCAAGGCCGATTCGATCATCATCCGCGCCGCCGGCCAAAACCGCACCTACGCGCTCAATCAGTTGCCGATCGCGCTCGGACTGGCGCTGGCCGATCAAGGCCTGGATACGAGCCCCGAGTCGGTCGCCGTGAAGGGCGCCTACCAATACCTGCATCCCGAAGCGACCGACGCACAGCGCGCGGAAGGACTCGGTTGGATGGGGGAAGAGCAATAGGAGGAACGCAAGGAACACTCACGCTCCCGCCCGATCGGCGACCCGTCGAACACCGAACACCGAACACCGAACACCCAACACCCAACACCGAACACCGAACACCGAACACCTATTGATTGTGGAGTTCGTCGAGCACTTCCTCGTTGACGAAGATCGGGAGGGTGGGATCGCAGGTGACGGCGACCGCGATGGCGTCCGACGGCCTCGAGTCGATTTCGATCAGCTCGCCGTCCCGGCGGATCCGCAATTTGGCGTAGTAGGTGTGCTCGCGCAGCTCGCTGATCACGACGCTGTCGAGTTCACCGCCGAGTTGTTCGACGACATGGACGAGGAGGTCGTGGGTGAGGGGGCGGGGCGCCGTCTTGTTCCGCACGCGCCGGTCGATGCTTGTGGCCTCGAAGATGCCGATCAGGATCGGGAACTGGCGTTCTCCGTCGACTTCCTTCAGATAGATAACCTGCTGCTCGTTGATCTCGCTGATGATGATGCGGGCCAACTGCATTTGCACGGGCATGACACGCGTCCCTGAATCGGGCTTGGATGCCGAACCGATCGGAGGAAAAAAACCGGCCGGTCCGGCGAATGGAGTCCATTATAGCCTGCCGTGCGGCCCACGCGACCAGACCCGATCGGATCGTCGCCATTCAGAGGCGTGCATCGGCGAACGCCTCCTGCAGGGCCTTCAGTCCGCGCTCGCCGTCTTCGGCGGACACGACGACATTGACCCTCACCTCGCTTGTGCTGATCATGGCGACATTGACGCCGATTTCCGCCAAGGCGCGGAACATGCGGATCGCCACGCCCGTATGGCTATGCAGGCCGATGCCGGACACGGACAGTTTGGCGACGGACGGGCTGCTGGAAAGGGCTTCGAACCCGCAATCGGCCTGAAGGCGGGCGGTGACGGCGAGCGCCGAGTCGATTTGGCGGCGCGGCACGGTGAAGCTGAGCCGGGCCTTTCCGTTCTTTCCCTTATAGCTTTGCACGATCATGTCGACAAACACGCCCGCTTCGGCGACGCCGCGGAACACGCGGGACGCGAGCCCGGGTTGGTCGGGCACACCGATGATGGTGACGCGGGCTTGGGAGTCATCGAGCGACACATCGCTGATCGCGAGGTGCTCCATGGCCGCATCGCGCAGCCGCATGACGACGTCGGCCGCGTTCGGGGAGGGCGGATGGCGTTCGCCGTTCGGGTCCGCGAGGCTCGGCGGCGGTTGGTCGAGCGCGAATCGCGTGTGAACGGCGCGAAGCGCGGCATGGGCGAGTGACCGGTCGACAAGGACCGAGATCTTGATTTCGCTCGTGGTGATCATCTGGATGTTGATTCCGGCGTCGGCGATCGCGCCGAACATCGTGTGGGCGACGCCCGTCTGGCGAGCCATTCCGAGGCCGACGACCGACACCTTGGCCACTTCCACATCGTGTCCGACCTCGACATGGCCCCACGGCTCGCACGCGGCGGCGACCGCTTCGAGCGTCACGGCGAGCTCGTCCCTGGGAACGGTGAACGAGATGTTCGCGCGACCTTCGGCGCCGACGTTCTGGACGATCATGTCGACGGTCACGTGCCGCGCGGCGATTCTCGAAAAAATCTCGTGGCTCGTTCCCGGCACGTCGGGGACTCCGGTCAGGGTCACGCGGGCCTCGTCCTTGGTGACCGCCGCGCCGCAAACCGGCGCGTCGCGGGATTCGGGCGTCGCCTCGATCAACGTTCCCGGAGCGTCGGACACGCTGCTGCGGACGTGGATCGACACGCCGTATTTCTTCGCGAACTCGATCGACCGATTGTGCATGACACCCGCGCCGAGGCTCGCCAACTCGAGCATCTCGTCGTAGCCGATCCGATCGACACGCCGCGCTTCGGGAACGACGCGCGGATCGGTCGTGAAAACGCCGTCCACGTCGGTGTAGATTTCGCACGCGTCGGCGCGCAGTACGGCGGCGAGCGCGACGGCCGTCGTGTCGCTTCCGCCGCGTCCGAGCGTCGTGATGTTGAACTGCTCGTCGATCCCCTGGAATCCGGCGGCGATGACGATGTTGCCCTCGTCGAGCAGCCGGTGCATGCGTTCGGTCGAGATCGACAGGATCCGCGCCTTGGTGTGCGTGCTGTCGGTGCGGATCCCGATCTGGCCGCCGGTCAAGCTGACGGCGCGGTGGCCGAGCGATTCGATGGCCATCGCCATCAACGCGACGCTCACCTGTTCACCCGTCGACAGCAGCATGTCCATCTCGCGCGCGGGCGGACGCTCGTTGATTTCCTTCGCGAGGGCGATGAGCATGTCCGTGTTGTGTCCCATCGCGCTGACGACCATGACGACCCGATTCCCCTGTTGCTTGGCTCGGATCGCCTTCCGGGCCGCGCGGAGGATCTTTTGGCTGTCGGCGACGCTGGTGCCGCCGAACTTCTGAACGATCAATCCCATGATGTCGATTCCCGACTCAACGATGCAAAAATGTCCGCATCAGTTCGAACCCCCGGTCGAACCGCGGGCCCGACGCTTCGGCCGCCCCTTCGTCGTACGACGTGGCTCCGTCCGCTTGGACTCCCATCCCGCAATACGCAAAGGGGACGAGTCCATGGCTGTGCGTCTTGATACGGACGGGCGTCGGGTGGTCCGGCGAGACGAGGATCCGGTAATCGCCGCGGCGCCGGAGCGCATCGAGCAGAGGGCCGACGATGTGCCGGTCGATCTGTTCGAGCGCGCGGACCTTCGCGGGCGCGTCGCCCTCGTGGCTCGCCTCGTCGGTCGCCTCGACGTGCACGCAAACCAGGTCGGCCATATCGAGCGCGTCGATCGCATAGCGCCCCTTGGCCGCATAGTCCGTATCGGTATAGCCCGTGGCGCCGGGGACCTCGATGCACGGCCATCCGATCAGCGTGGCGAGTCCCCTCAGCAGATCGACGGCGGTGATCATCGCACCGCGGACGCCGAACCGGTCGGCGAACGGTTCGAGTGCCGGGGCCTTGCCGAGTCCCCAGAGCCAAACGTGCGTCGCGGGCCTCAGACCCCGGTCGCGCCGCGCCGCGTTGACCGGATGGTCCGCGAGCACCGACGCGGATCGCTCCATCCGATCCAGGAGCCAATGGCTGCCTGGGCCGCGCGGATACGCGTCGTCGATCGGCTGATCCGTGAGATCGTGGGGCGGAACGGTCCGCGTATCGCGTGAGAACGGAGGCGGCCCGGCCGTGTCGCGGACGATCACGAGATTCCGATAACTGACCCCTCCGACGAATCGGCAATGCTCGTCGCCGAGCGATTCCTGGAGCGCGGCGAGCAGCTCGTGCGCTTCGGCGGTCGAAATGTGGCCGGCCGTGAAATCGCGCAAGACCTGGTCCTCGATCGTGACCAGGTTGCATCGCACGGCCCAATCGTCGGCGCCGAGCGCGATGCCTTGCGCGACGGCTTCGAGCGGGGCTCGGCCCGTGTAGTGCGCGTCGGGATCGTAGCCGAGGAGGCTCAGGTTGGCGACGTCCGAGCCCGCGGGCAAATGCGACGGCACATGGTTCGCGGCTCCCACGACGCCCGCCCTCGCGATCGCGTCCATGGCGGGCGTGTCGGCGGCCTGCAGGGGCGTCTTGCCGCCGAGTTCCTCCAACCGTTCGTCGGCGCATCCGTCGGGAATGACTATGGCGTATTTCATCGTCGGTCGCCGCGCCGGGCCTCCCTCCGTGTCCGTTTGGGTCGCGAACCGCGCTCCGCGCGCTCAATCGAGCACGCGCAGTACGATCCCTGGAGAATGAACGCTGGTCAATCGGTCGATTTCGGACATGGCCGCCTGCAGGTTCTTTTCACCGGCGATGTCGGTCATGATCACGAGGGGAACGTACGGTGTTCCGCCGACGCTTTCATGCTGGATCACCGAACCGATCGAGATGAGGTGTTTGCCTAGGATACCGGCGATCTCGCCGAGCACGCCGGGCCGGTCGACCACGTTGATCCGCAGATAGAATCGGCGCCATTGGTGCTCGGGGCCGCACGGCCGCACGCGCGCTTCGCGGCGCGACCACAATTCGAGCGTGCGGAACGTGATCGCCGTGCGCCCCACGGCCGTATCGATCATGTCGGCCACCACGGCGGACGCCGTCGGCATCTGGCCCGCTCCGAGCCCGTGGAAAAACAGATTGCCGACCGCGTCGCCCACGACGCTCACCGCATTGTACGCCTCGCGCACCTCCGCCATCGGACGACCCATTTTGACGAGCGTCGGCGAGACCAGCAGCTCAATCCCCGCGCTCCGCAGGTTCGCCTGGGCGATCAGTCGGATCCGGTAACCGAGTTCCCGCGCGTATCGCATGTCGGCCGCGTCGAGCGTGTCGATGCCGCGGCGCGGAATATCGCTCCAGTGCACGCGGGCTCCAAACGCGAGATGCGCGAGGATCGCCAGTTTCTGCGCGGCGTCGGACCCGTCAACGTCGAGCGTCGGGTCGGCCTCCGCGTATCCAAGCCGCTGCGCCTCGCGCACCGCGTCGTCGTATCCCGCGCCCCGCTCCTCCATCCTTGTCATGATGAAGTTGCTCGTGCCGTTCAGAATCCCGTGGAGCGATTCGATTTGGTTCGCGGAGAAGCACTGGCTGATGTTCGTGATGATCGGAATCCCGCCGGCCACCGATGCCTCGAAGGCGATCGATCGACCCAGCGCGCGCGCCCGGTCGAACAGCTCGGGACCGTGTTCCGCAAGCAGGGCCTTGTTCGCGGTGACCACGTCCTTGCCGCTTTCAAGCAGCCGCAACGTGATCGTGCGGGCCGGTTCGAGTCCGCCGATGAGCTGCGCGACAACCCGAATCGCCGGGTGGGATGTGACTTCGGCCAGGTCGTCGGTGAGCACACCGTCGGGGAGGTCGATCGCCCGCCCCTTGTCGCGGCGCTTGACGACGACCCGTTCGAGCCACAAGGTCCGTCCGGCATGCCGGGCCGTGCGGTCGCCATGGTCGAGCAGGAGGCGGGCCACGCCCGTTCCCACCGTACCCATTCCGATGATTGCAACCTTGGTCGCCTGCATCCCGGCCAACCATGCCTCCCGTAAACTCCCCGATCGGAATGGACCATCGTAGGACCGCCGTCCCCCTTCCGTCAACGGCCCCAAGGCCTGTGCCATTTTGACAGGTCGCCCGCGCGGCAACCGTCGGTCATACCGGATCCGTGCCGTCTAAATCCCCTTATCTGACGAACTTGGGATCGGTTCGATTCATTGGCACAAGGATTGCGTGACTGCGGGCGAGTGTCGGCGTGTTGCCAGACATTGTGGCAGGGGGCTCGCCTGTCAGTCCCCGTTCTGTACGCCCCGGTTGAACGGAACGTAACGAACCTGGTCAACCCAGAGGAGGAATTCGGACGTGGCAAAACAGATGGTGTTTGACGACGAGGCCCGGCAACCGCTTCTCGCCGGGGTCAGCAAATTGGCGCGTGCCGTCCGCAGCACGCTGGGACCGCGCGGCCGCAACGCCGTGCTCGACAAGGGTTGGGGCTCTCCCAAGGTCACCAAGGACGGCGTCACGGTCGCCGAGGATATCGAGCTCGATGATCCCTTCGAAAACCTGGGCGCGCAGTTGGTGAAGGAAGCGGCGAGCAAGACCAATGAAGTCGCCGGTGATGGAACCACGACCGCCACCGTGCTCGCCGAAAGCATCTTCCGCGAAGGTTTGAGAATGATCGCCGCCGGCTCGGACCCGATGGCCCTCTCGCGGGGTATCGCCAAGGCGACGGATGCGGTCTGTGAGCAGGTCCTCAAGATGGCCGCTCCCGTTCAAGAAAAGAACAAGAAGGAACTCCAGCAGATCGCGACCATCGCGGGCAATAACGATTCGGAAATCGGCGGTGTGCTCGCCGAGGCCTTTCTGAAGGTCGGCAAGGACGGCGTCATCACGATCGAGGAAGGCCGGGGCAACGAGACGTCGGTCGAGTTCGTGGAGGGCATGCAATTCGATCGCGGATTCCTTTCGCCGCATTTCGTTACGAACGAGGACGATGTGTCCGTCGAGTTCGACGATTGCTACCTGCTGATCTTCGAAGAGAAGATCTCCACGAATAAGAAGCTGATCCCCTTGCTGGAGGCGGTGAGCAAGTCCAAGAAACCGCTGCTTGTGATCGCCGAGGATGTGGAGGGCGAAGCGCTCGCGACGCTCGTCGTCAACAAGATGCGGGGCATTCTCAGCGTTTGCGCCGTCAAGGCGCCGGGTTACGGCGACCGCCGCAAGGCCATGCTTGGCGACATCGCGACACTCACCGGCGCACAGCCGATCTTCAAGGACCTTGGAATCGATCTGGAGAGCGTCAAACTGTCGGACTTGGGACGAGCCAAGAAGGTCCACGTGACGAGCGAGGATACGATCATCGTGGGCGGCGCCGGCAAGAAGGACGCGATCGCCGGCCGTATCGAACAGATCCGGCGCGAGATCGACGCGACAGACAGCGACTACGATCGCGAAAAACTCCAGGAACGCCTGGCGAAACTCGCCGGCGGCGTCGCGCAGATCAACTGCGGAGCCGCGACCGAAACCGAAATGAAGGAACGCAAGGCCCTGCTCGATGACGCCAAGTCGGCCGTCCAGGCGGCGCTCGCCGAAGGCATCGTGCCCGGCGGCGGCATCGCGCTCATCCGCGCCGAAAAAGCCCTCGATGGCCTGAAGTTGGCGGGTGACGAAGCGCACGGCGCGCAAATCATCCGCAATGTCCTCGATCAACCCCTTCGCGAAATCGCTCGGAACGCCGGAAAGGACGGAGCCGTCGTCGTCAATCGGGTTCGTCACATGAAGGGCAAGTCCGACGGCTACAACGCCGACTCGGATGAATACGTCGATCTCGTCCAAGCCGGCATCATCGATCCCGCCAAGGTGGTCCGCGCGGCCCTGCAAAACGCGGCGAGCGTCGCGGCCCTGCTGCTCACCACCGAATCGCTCGTCACCGATATCCCCAAGCCCGCCGGCGCCGGTGGTGAACAGGATCACCACGACCATGGCATGGGCGGCGGCATGGGAGGCATGGGCGGCGGCATGGGAGGCATGGGAGGCATGGGAGGCATGGGAGGCATGATGTAGGCGGCGCTTGGGCCGGTTGGATGACCGGGGATCACTTGGACCATCAGCAGATTTGTTTCTCAAAAAATAAGGATGAAGGAATCATGGCGAAGATCAAGATCCGACCCCTCGATGACCGTGTGGTGGTGCAGCCGATCGAGGCTGAGGAGAAGACGTCGGGGGGCATCGTTCTGCCCGACACGGCCAAGGAAAAGCCGCAGCGGGGAACCGTCCTTGCCGTCGGTCCCGGAAAGCTGCTCGACAATGGGACGCGGGGCGAACTGTCCGTCGCCGTGGGTGACGAGGTGATTTACGGGAAGTACGGCGGAAGCGACATCGAGGTGGGCGGCGACGAGTACAAGATCCTTCGGGAAAGCGACATCCTGGCGAAAGTGATCCAGTAGGCCGCGCGCATGTCGAAATCAAAACCAATCCAGAAAGGATCTTGAACGTGGCGAAACAACTGATGTTCGAGGATCATGCCCGGGCGAAAATGCTCCAGGGCGTCGAGAAACTCGCGAACGCGGTCGCGGTCACGATGGGACCGACGGGCCGCAACGTGATTATCGACAAGTCGTTCGGCGGGCCGACCGTGACCAAGGACGGTGTGACCGTCGCCAAGGAAATCGAGCTCGAGGACCGGTTCGAGAACATGGGCGCGAAGCTTGTGGTCGAGGTCGCGCAGAAGACGTCCGATCTCGCGGGCGACGGTACGACGACGGCGACCGTGTTGGCGCGGGCCATTTTCAAGGAAGGCCTTCGCAACGTCGTCGCCGGCAGCAATCCGACGGCCTTGCGCCGCGGGATCGAACGGGCGGTCGAGGCGGCGGTCGCGAAGTTGACCGAGATGTCCCGGCCGATCGACGGCGAGAAGGACGTCGCCAACGTCGGGGCGATCAGCGCGAATAACGACATGGCGATCGGTCAGTTGCTCGCCGAAGCCCTCATCCGCGTCGGTCGCGACGGCGTGATCACCGTCGAGGAAGGCAAGACGACCGATACGAAGGTCGAATACGTCGACGGCATGCAGTTCGACAAGGGATATTGCTCCCCGTATTTCATCAACCGTCCGAGCGAGATGGACTGCCAGTTGGAGGATTGCTTCATTCTCATCCATGAGAAGAAGGTCTCGAACATCCGGGCGCTCGTGCCGATTCTCGAGAAAGTCGCCCAATCGGGTCGTCCACTCCTGATCATCGCGGAGGATGTGGAGGCCGAGGCCCTTTCGCTCCTCGTCGTGAACAAGCTCCGCGGCACGCTCAACGCGTGCGCCGTCAAGGCGCCGGGATTCGGTGATCGGCGGAAGGCCATGTTGGGCGACATCGCCGTGTTGACCAACGGTACGCTGATCAGCGAGGACCTGGGTATCCAGCTCGAGAATCTCTCGTTGTCGCATCTCGGCCGGGCCAAACGCGTGACGGTCGACAAGAATGCGACGACGATCGTCGAGGGCGCGGGCGATCGTTCGGCGATCGACAAGCGGGTTGCTCAGATCAACGCGCAGATCGGGCAGACCGACAGCGATTACGACAAGGAGAAGCTTCAGGAGCGGCTCGCGAAACTCGCGGGCGGCGTCGCCGTGATTTCGGTCGGCGCGGAAACCGAAATCGAGATGAAGCAGAAGAAGGCGCGCGTCGAGGACGCGTTGCACGCGACGCGCGCGGCGGTCGAGGAGGGCATTCTGCCTGGCGGCGGAGTCGCCTTGCTCCGATGCCGAAGCGCCGTGGAAAAAGCCCGCTCCGCCGCGAAAGGCGACGAGAAGATCGGCGTCGACATCGTGCTCAGCTCGCTCTCCGCGCCGATCCGCCAGATCGCGGACAACTGCGGCATTGACGGATCGGTCGTCGCGGACGAGATCGAGCAGAAGGCCGACAATACGGGTTACGACGCCAATGCCGGCAAGTACGTCGACATGTATAAGGCGGGCGTCATCGATCCGGCCAAGGTCGTGCGGACGGCTCTGAGCAATGCGGCGAGCATCGCCGGACTGCTGCTCACCACCGAGGCCCTCGTGACCACGTTCGACAAGGACGACAAACAGAAGCACCGCGCCGAAGGTTCGGTGCGCTAACCGGCCGAACCGCGTTCGGCGCGGCCGCGGCGCATCGGAGGACGCGGGTGGGCAGACATGGGAAACGGGCCATTCCCGCCGGGGGTGGCCCGTTTTTTCGTGACCGACCGAAAAACGATCCGGCCCGCGACGTACATTTCGCATGGGTGGATCGCCGAGCGATCCACGACGATGGGCAATCCGGCATACCATGGCAACGAAACGGGACTACTACCAGGTTCTCAACGTTGTCCGGACGGCGGGCGACAAGGAAGTCGCGGCGGCGTACCGCAAGCTGGCGATCCGCTATCACCCGGACAGCAACCCCGACGATCCGGCGGCGACCGAGAAGTTCAAGGAGGCGGCCGAGGCGTACGAGGTGCTCCGCGATCCGGAGAAACGCGCCCGGTACGACCGGTTCGGGCATGCCGGTGTCGAATCGGGCGGGGCCCAGTTCCACAGCGTCGAGGACATCTTCGAGGCGTTTGGAGACATGTTCGGCGGCGGCATTTTCGGGGACCTGTTCGGCGGTCGCCGTCAACGGAGGCGGCGGCGCGGCGCCGATCTGAAATGTGACGTGGAGCTGTCACTCGAAGAGGCCGCGAAGGGCGTCAAGAAGACGGTCCGGTTCGGGCGCAGCGAGGTTTGCGGCACGTGCGGCGGGTCAGGAGCCAAACCCGGTTCGGCCCGCGAAACGTGCCGACAGTGCGGCGGGCGCGGCCAGGTCGTTCAATCGGCCGGCATCCTGCGCGTTCAAACGGCCTGCCCGGCCTGTCGCGGCGCCGGCTCGATGCTCACCGACGTGTGCGAGGACTGCCGCGGGCAGGGCGCGACGGCGAAACGCGTCGAAATGAACGTCGTGATTCCCGCCGGCATCGACGACGGGATGCGCATCCGCATGCCGAACGAGGGCGAACCGAGTCCCGACGGAGGGCCTCCCGGCGATTGCTATTGCTTCGTCTCCGTGCGTCGGCACGAGTTATTCGAGCGCCAGGGCAACGATCTCGTGCTCCAACTCCCCATCACCTATTGCCAGGCGACGCTCGGCGCCATCGCCGAAGTGCCCACGCTCGACGGACCCGACGCATTGGAGATTCCCAGAGGAACGCAGTCGGGGGACGTTTTTCGTTTGCGGGGGCGGGGCGTTCCCGATCCGCGCGGCGGACCCTCGGGCGACCTGTTGATCCAGACGCACATCGAGACCCCCAGGAAACTCACCGCCAAACAAGAGGACCTGCTGCGGCAGCTCGCCGAGCTGGAACACACGCATGTGACTCCGCACCGAAAGACGTTTCTCGAGAAGATCCGCGGGTATTTCACGAGCGAATCGCCGGACGGCGCCGCGGAACGCGACCGACGGGAGGAGAGCGAAGCATGAACAACGGTTCCCAGGACGAACGATCCAAGGCCGCGCGGGGCGCCGCGCCGGATGACGGCTCCGTGTCGGCGGGCCCGTCGAATGAGGATCGTCCGAAGGACGCACCCGGGGGATGGGAGGCGTCGTCGGTCGATTCCGCGTTCGAAGACGCCGCGTCGGCCGAATGCGACGCCCGGCGGGCCCGGCTCGAAGCCGATTTGCATGCGGCGCGCGACGAGGCGCTGCGCGCCCAGGCCGAGCTCGAGAATTTTCGAAAGCGAATCCGCCGTGAAATGGACGACGACCGGAAATACGCGGCCTTCCCGTTGCTCCGCGACCTGCTCCCCGTCGTCGACAATCTGGCCCGCGCGAGCGCCGCCGCCCAATCATCGCAGTCCGCCGAAACCTCGGCGCTCGCCATGGGCGTTCGCATGGTCGCCGACGAACTGCGGACGGTCATGGAACGCCACCAGTGCAAACGCATCGAATCGCTCGGGCAACCGTTCGACGCGTCGGTCCACGCCGCCATCGGCCAGATTCCATCGAGCGGTCGGCAGCCGGGCACCATCGTGCAGGTGGCCGTCGAGGGGTATCAGTTGTTTGACCGAGTTGTGCGACCGGCCCAGGTGATGATCGCGTGCGAACCACCCGCCAAGACCACGTGAAGCCCCCGTTGATGCCACGATCCGCTTTGCGAGAGACCAACGATGCCGACCTACGAATACGAGTGCGACGCTTGCGGGCATAAGTTCGACGTGTTCCAGAGCATCAACGAGGATAAGCTCACCAAGTGCCCCGAATGCGGGAAACGCAAGCTGCGCCGCCTGTTCGGCGCCGGCGCGGCGGTCGTCTTCAAAGGGTCGGGCTTCTATCAGACCGATTACCGAAGCCAGTCGTACAAGTCGAGCGCGGAGGCGGACAAGAAGGCCGGTTCCGGATCGGGGGAGGGCGGTTCGACCGCCGCGGACTCGAGCGCCAAGCCCACGGCCTCGGAAACCAAGAAGGCGGATCCGCCGAAGGGCAAGAGCGAACCGAAGTCGTAGTTCCTTTTTCGCCGGCCTTTCTCGGCCCGCCTCGATCGCCTCGGCCTTCCTCGACCGCGCTTCCCCGGGTGCCGGCGCGACATGGAATGGGCTACAATGGCCGCCGCTCCAGGATGGCCATGGTATGCGCTCATGTCGTTGTTCGATTTGCGGGACGACCTTTGTCGCCGAGGGCTGCGCGACGGTTCCGTTTTGTTCCGAGCGGTGCCGAAGCATCGACCTCGCCCAGTGGCTCGGCGAGGCGTACGGTCTTCCGGTCGCGCGGGACGAGGGCATGGTAGGAGACGTTCTCCCGCGGCAGGGCGTGGAACACGTGTTCGATCCAAGAGACTCGATCGGGCCGAGGACGCACGATGACGGATGAACGGGTGACGGTACGGCGGATCGCGTGGACCGAGGTGATTCCTTGTTGGATCCTCTTCCGCTCGTTCCGGATCTCGCTCGAACTGCGCATGTTGCTGGTCGCGCTCGTCGGCCTCTCGCTCGCTCCGGTCGGTCGGCGCGCGATCGAGTGGGTTCTCGCGCGACCCGAAACGCGGGCCGAGGCGACTTCGGCGCCGAGCGGCGCGGACGCGCTCGGCCGGAACCCGGCGCCGGATACGGCTCGGATGAACGGCCTTTCGGCCGGTATCGCGACGAATCGCGCCGCGGCCGCGCGATCGGACTACCTTCCGTTCGCAATCAAGCCGATCGAACGGTTCTTGCGTCCGTGGTCCGCCGTCGTGCGGCCTCCCGATTCGTTTCGAGCGACGGTGATTCTGGTTCTCTGTGGATTGTGGTCGCTTTGTGTTTGGGCGTTGGCCGGCGGTGTGTTGACTCGGATGGCCGTGGTCCGCATCGCGCGGGACGAACGCGTCGGGTTCATGGCTTCGATTCGCCACGTCGCCACGAAGTTCGGCTCATACGTCGGCGCGCCGCTCCTTCCGATTGGCGCGATCGTCCTCGGTCTTTTTCTGCTGTCCGCGGTCGGCTGGCTCACGTGGACGAACATCGGGTATGGACTCGTCGCCCTCGCATGGCCACTCGTGCTGGCGGGTTCGTTGCTCCTTATGGTGATCATCGCGGGCGTCGCGATCGGCTGGCCGATGATGTGGGTTGCGCTGGGCGCCGAGCCGGACGCCGATTCGTGGGACGCGGTGAGCCGGGGGTACGCATACACGCTCCACCATCCGCTCAAACTGGTCGCGTACGCGGCCGTGGCCCTCGTGCTTGGAGTGGTCGGGGGAATGATCGTGTCGTTATTCGTCGAGCTGACGCTTTCGATGGTCCAGGCGTACGTCGGCTGGGGTGATCCATCGGCCGAGTGGCTTTGGAGCGCGTTCGCGGGCGGCGGTGGGGTCGATGCGCCGTCGTTTCCGGTGAATGTGGTTCGAGGTTGGAACACTCTGCTGCGTTCGATCGTCGACGCGTACGCGTACAGCTACTTCTTCACGGCCGCCGCGGCCATCTATTTGCTGGCGCGCCGCGACACGAACCACACGATGATCGAGGACGTTTTCGTCACAAGCGACGACGACACGCTGCGGCTTCCGGACCTTCCGCCGCCGCCATCCGCACCGTAGCCACGCTCGCCAGCGCGTGGCCTTCCCGTAACCGCGCTCGCCAGATCGTGGCCGCGATTCCGCCATCGCGGCCTAGCCGGCTTTGCGGAGTTCGGTTGGACGATCGATGCGATGCCGACGGAACGAGGCGATTTCCGCCTGGATTTTCGCCGCGACGACCAGCGCCCGGCGCGCGTCCTGGCCGGTGACGCGAGGGGGGCGTCCGGTCCGCACACTGCCGAGGAAATCACGCTGTTCGTCGGCGATCGCGTTGCCGTTGGATACGGGAAGCTCCGATGCGGGGAGGTAATCGACGAAGAGGCGCGTCTTGAGTTCGTCGCGTTGTTCTCGCGTCATTTGATCGAGGTGGACGCCGTGGATGAGCCGTGCGGAAGGGCGGATCGCCCGGGCCGTCTTTTGTCCGAAGTCCACGGCGACGTAGGCGTCGCGACTGAAGAACCGCATCCTCCGTTCGGACGTCAGGCTCAAGCGGGACGCCGACAGATTGGCGACACAACCGTTCGCGAACGTGATGCGAGCCTCCGCCATGTCCTCATGCGGACCCAATACGACCGCGCCCGTCGCCTGGACCTGAACGACCGGGCTGTCGACCAGGGAAAGCACCAAGTCGATATCGTGGATCATCAAGTCGAGCACGACGCCGACGTCGGTCGATCGGCACGTGTAGCCGTTGGCGCGCACGCCTTCGACATGACGGACTTCTTGCAGGAGGGGTGTCGCCGCGACGAAGGCCGGATTGTATCGTTCGACGTGGCCCACCTGCACGATCAACCGGCGATCCTCGGCGATCCGCAACAGATCGTCCGCGTCGGCGACGGTCGTCGTGAACGGTTTCTCGATGAAGACGTGGATTCCGCGCCGCAGCAGGTCCCGGGCGATGGCCGCGTGATGGACGGTCGGTGCCGCGACCATCGCGGCGTCGATATGGCCGAGCAGTTCATCGTGGTGATCGACGGTGGCGACCTGAAGCTCGTCCATGACGGAGCGCCGAGCGGCGGGGTCGGGGTCGGCGACCGCGACGAGCGAGACGTCATCCTGATCGCGCAGCAACCGCGCGTGGATCCGTCCGAGATGTCCGGCGCCGATCACGGCCAGTTTCAACGGGATCATGCGGCCCTCCTTCGCTGTCGCCCTCGGCCGTGTCGGCCTTCGTGCTGGTTCTGGACGAAACCCAACAGGTGGTTCACGGCGGGAACGAGCATTCCTTTTTCGCGGAGCGTTTCTCGAGCCGGTTCCAACCCGGCCTTCGCACGGTAGAGAACGCGGTGGGCTTCGATGAGCGCCCGCACGACGTCCGACGGAAACGCGTTCCGTTTGAGCGCCACCGTATTGACGCAGCGAGGACGCGCCGGACTGCCTTCGACCAGCATGTACGGCGGCACGTCGTGGAGCACGCGACTGAGGCCGCTCACGAAGCTGTAGCATCCGATCGACGCGAAATGGTGGACGGCGACGCCTCCCGAGAGGGTCACGTCATGCGCGACGTGCACATGGCCTCCCAGCAACGACGCATTCGCCATGACGACGCGATCGCCGAGCTTGCAGTCGTGCGCGATATGGCAACATCCCATGATGAAGCACTCGTTGCCGATCGACGTGACGCCGTCCTCCTTCTCCGTGCCCCGGTTGATCGTCACGCATTCGCGAATCACGTTGCGGTGGCCGATCACGACGCGCGTCCGCGTGTTGCGGTAGGAGAGATCCTGCGGGTCTCCCCCGACCACCGCGCCCGGAAAGATCCGGTTGTCCGCCCCAATCGTGGCCCATCCCATGATTGAGACGCTGTTCTCCAAACGCGTTCCCCGACCGATCGTCACGTCCGGACCGATCACGCAGAACGGTCCCACATAGACCTCGTCGTCCAATTGCGCTTCGGGGGAAACTTCGGCATTGGGAGCCACATACGTCGCCATCGCTCATCACCTCCGTGTGTCGGAGCCTTCCTGGGTCGGCACGTCCCTGTATCAACCAGCCGTGCACCGTCGTCCGCGTCTCAAAGAAGAACCACCCACTCCCCTCTCGTTCTCGTGCCCGTTCCCGTTCTCGTGCTCGTTCTCGTGCTCGTTCTCGTGCTCGTTCTCGTGCTCGTTCTCGTGCTCGTTCTCGTGCTCGTTCCCGTTCTCGTTCCCGTTCTCGTTCCCGTTCTCGTTCCCGTTCCCGTTCCCGTTCCCGTTCTCGCGCCCGTGTTCTTCCTTCCGACGCCATACCGCCGCGCCGCCTTGTCAACGTCGCGGGCCCGGCCATACTTAGGCTCCGATCGACGCCGCGCGGAGCCTGGCAAGCGGTTCGAGCAATCGAACGAAATCGGCATTGAGCCGATGACCGCTCCGGATCGCGATTACATGGCCTTCGATATCGAATCCTCCGAGCGCCAGGTCGCCGACCAGATCGAGCGCCTTGTGACGTACGCACTCGTCGTCGAACCGCAGGCGGTTTCCGACGGGGCCGTCCTTTCCGAAGATCACGAGATCCCGGTAGGTGACTCGGGCGCCGAGTCCCTGTTCGCGTACGCGATCGGCTTCGCCTTCGAGCAGGAAAGTGCGGGCCGGCGCCAATTCGCTCAGGAACGCATCGGGCGTCAGGTCCATCCGGATCCATTGGCGACCGATTGGACCGGGGCCGTAGTCCAGCTCGTATTCGATCGTGAGTCCGGGAGTCCGGGACGGCCGCCCTTCGATCGAAGCGCCTTCGGCTTCGATCCGAACGGGCCTCGCGATGCGGAGCGTCGGCCTGGCTTCCGCCTGCGCGATTGCGCCCGCGCGGTGGATCGCTTCCGCGATCGGGAGGCTTGACCCGTCGAAAGCAGGCAATTCGGCTCCGTCCAATCGGACCTCGCAGTTGTCGATTCGCAGTCCGGCCAGCGCGGCCATCACATGTTCGATCATCTCGACGCGCGCTCGCCCTGCGCCCACGGCCGTGCGTCGAGGCAGGTCGAGCCGGTTCGCGGTGCGCGCCGGGATGGTCGCCGGAGGCGGCAGATCGGTTCGCACGAAGACGATCCCCGATCCGGCCGGGGCGGGACGCAATTCCAGAGCGACGTCGCGACCGCTCCAATAGCCGAATCCCTCGAGACGGACCGGCGATCGAAGTGTGCGCTGGTTTCGCGCGTGGCCGCTTTCCGCGTGTGCCATCGATGAACCCCTCGACGAACTCAACGGCGCTGTGGAATGGCGGGCCGCGCGCCCATGGCCGCGGGCATCGCGCCGCGATTGAGCCGTTCGAGGACGAGCGGCGTGATGTCGAGCTCGCGCTGATAGACGACCGCCCGATTCACGCCCTGCAGGATCGAGGCGCGGTCTTCGGCGTTGATCGGTTCGCCGTTGTAGCTCAAGACCAGTGCGATGTTGTTGCGGGCCGCGATCTGGTTGACCTGCTCGGCCACTTCCATATAGGCCTGGTAGTAGACCTTCGCTTCCCGTTCCAGGAATTCCTTCTTCTGCATGGCCATGCCGACTTGGGCGTTCGCCGCCAGTTGGGCCAACTGGGACTCGACCTGTTTGTATTCGGGCGTACCCGGCCTGTAGTTGGCCAGTTGTTCGTTCATGTGGGCGGCCTGTTTCCGCTGGTCGCCCAATCCGGCCTCGTAGTTCGTGATGTCCTTTTTCAGGTCGTCCATCGCGGCCTTGAACCGCATATGGTTCTGAAACACCTTGTTCATGTCGACCAGCGCGATCGCCGTGCCGGACGGCCCTTGGGCCGATTGGGCCAGGATTCGAGGGGGGGCGAGGACCAGAGCGATCGCCGCGGTCCAGAATCCCAGCGCGGCCGGCCCGGCCCGATTGAAAGATGCGTCCACCGTCAGCACTCCTTGCCGTCTCGGCTCGTCCATGATCCCAGGGGACTCGCGACCCAAAGGCTCGACATCGAGCTTGGCGGCCGCGCGGTATGGGTCCCGCATTCGCGCGCGACCGGCCATGTGCCGGCCGGCGCACCCGTTCATCGGCCGCGTATTGTGACGCGGAACGCCCATCGCGTAAAGACCGAAAATGGGTTCCCCGGAGCATCGGAGCATCGGGCCCGAGGAACGGGCGAACGGGGCTTGTGCCCCCGGCCCGCGATGCCGTTAAATGCTCGTCTCATGGCAGGCCGAACCGTCTTGAGTTGAGGCGCGGAGCGTCTTGTCGCGTGGCGCGACGCGGCCATGACGACCATCCAAGGCAACCCCATCGAACCGAACGGCAGGGCTCCTATCCATGGCTAAGAAGACGATCGCCGATGTCGACGTGCGAGGCAAAACGGTCCTGATGCGCGTTGATTTCAACGTGCCCCTCGACGACCACGGGGCGATTACCGACGATCGGCGGATTCGCGAGGCCGTTCCGACGATCCGGTCGGTTATCGATCGCGGAGGCAGGCTGATACTGATCAGCCACCTGGGGCGGCCGACGGGTGGGCCCGACGACGCTCGGTTCACGCTGCGTCCCGTCGCCGTGCGGCTTGCCGACCTGCTCGCCCGATCGGTCGCGTTCGCGGCCGACACGGTCGGGGCCGACGCGCAAGCCCGCGTCACCAAGCTCGGCGACGGCGACGTCGTCATCCTCGAGAACCTGCGGTTCAACAAGGGCGAGACGAAGAAAGACCCCGCGTTCGCCGGATCGCTCGCCGCGATGGCCGACGTCTATTGCAACGACGCGTTCGGAACGTGCCACCGTACGGACGCCTCGATGGTCGCCGTCCCCGAGGCGATGGTCGGAAAACCGCGCGTCGTCGGATTCCTCGTCGCCAAGGAGATTCAATACCTTCGCGACGCGATCGAACGGCCCAAGCGGCCGTTGGTCGCCGTGCTCGGCGGCGCCAAGGTCTCGGACAAGATCGCGGTCATCGAGAACCTCCTTCGCATCTGCGACAAGGTGCTCATCGGCGGCGCCATGGCCTATACGTTTTCGCTCGCGCAGGGCGGAGCGGTGGGGAACAGCCGAGTCGAACCGGACCGCGTCGACCTGGCGCGGCGGCTGATCGAAGCCGGCGGCGACAAGCTCCTGTTGCCCGTCGATACGCATTGCGGCGACGCGTTCCGGCCCGACTGCGCGAAGGTGGTCGTGCCCGCCGGCTCGATTCCGGCCGGATACGAGGGCCTGGACATCGGCCCGCAAACGGCCGAGCGCTTCGCAGCCGAGGTCCGCAAGGCGCGTACCGTCGTTTGGAATGGGCCGATGGGCGTGTTCGAGATGCCACCGTTCGACGCCGGCACGAAGACGCTCGCCGAGGCGATCGCGTCGAGCGGCGCGACGAGCATCATTGGAGGAGGAGACAGTGCGGCCGCCATCGGACAGCTCGGGTTCGCCGACCGCGTGTCCCATGTCAGCACGGGTGGAGGCGCCGGCCTCGCCATGCTCGAAGGCCAGCCGTTCGCCGCCGTCGATTTGCTCGACGACGCCTGATCGCCGCGTCCGCGCGTGCGATCGGCCCTTCGACGAACGTGGGTTTCGGTTCGAACGCCCATGGCTTCGATAGGTTCGCCCATTCGAGCCGCGGGCTCGATCGAAACCGCGACCGCGGTCTACGCGGGCTTGCCCGCAATGTGTCTACGCGGGCTTGCCCGCAATGTGTCTACGCGGGCTTGCCCGCAATGTGTCTACGCGGGCTTGCCCGCAATGCGGATGCCGAGTTCGTCGAGCTGTTTGGTTTCGACCGCGCCCGGCGCCTCGGTCATCAGATCGGTCGCCTTCTGTGTTTTCGGGAACGCGATGCAGTCCCGGATGTTGTCGAGGCCGCCGAAGAGCATGACGATGCGGTCGATGCCGAGCGCGATGCCGCCGTGGGGCGGAGCGCCGAATCGCAGGGCTTCGAGCAGGAACCCGAACCGTTCCCGCGCCGTGTCCGCGTCGATGCCCAGCAGGTTGAACACGGTCTGTTGGACCGACGAATCATGGATCCGGATCGTGCCGCCTCCCGCTTCACAGCCGTTGACGACCAGGTCGTACGCCTGGGCGCGGCACCGCGCGGGATCGTTCGTCAGCAGGTCCATGTCCTGTGGCCGAGGCGCCGTGAAGGGATGGTGCATGGCGACCCACCGGTTTTCTTCCTCGTCCCGATCGAACATCGGGAATTCGACGACCCACGAAAAATGCATGGCCGCGGGGTCGTAGAGTCGGAGTTCGGCTCCGAGCCGTTTGCGGAGGCCGTGCAAGGTCTTGCAGGTGATCGGCCACCGGTCCGCGCTGATCAGGATCAAGTCGCCCGGTTCCCCGGCGAATCGTTCACGGAACGCATCGAGCAGCTCGGGTTCGATGTTCTTGGAGACCGGCGACCACAATGCGCGATCGGGCTCGACGCGGAACCAAAGCAGGCCCTTCGCGCCGCAGTCCTGCTTCACGAACTCCGTCAATTCGTCGATCTGCTTCCGCGAGAAACGCGGCGCGCCGCCGCGCACGGTGATGCCCCGCACGAAACCGCCCTCATCGGCGACCGAGCGGATCACACGGAACTGCGAGCGCCCCGCGATATCCGTGGCGTCGGCGATTTCCATGCCGAACCGCAGGTCGGGCGCGTCGTGCCCGAATCGCCGCATCGCCTCGTCGTATGTGATGCGGGGTAAGGGAAGGTCGATGCGCATTCCGAGCACGTCCCGCGCGAGCCTCGCCATGAGCCCGTCGATCATCGCGATCACGTCGTCGGCCTGGACGAACGACATTTCCAGGTCCAATTGCGTGAATTCCGGCTGGCGGTCGGCGCGCAGGTCCTCGTCGCGGAAACAGCGGGCGACTTGGACGTAGCGGTCGAGTCCCGCGACCATGAGGATCTGTTTGTAGAGTTGGGGCGATTGGGGAAGCGCGAAAAACGACCCGCGGTTGACGCGACTGGGCACCAGATAGTCCCGCGCGCCCTCGGGCGTGCTGCGGCCGAGCACGGGCGTCTCGACGTCGATGAAACCGTGCTCGTCGAAGTAATCCCGCATCGTCTTGATGATGCGGTTTCGCAGCAAGAGCGTCCGATGCATTGCGGGACGGCGGAGATCCAGGTAGCGGTATTTCAAGCGGACATCCTCGCCAGGCAACGAACCTTGTCCCGGCAAGAAGGGAGGGGTTTCCGTCCTGTTCAGCACAACCAATCGCGAAGCGCGAACCTCGATCCCGCCCGTCGCCAGTTTGGGATTCGCCTGCCCCTCGGGCCGCGGTTCGACAAGACCTTCGACCTGGATCACGTCCTCGTTGCGAAGGCGTTTTGCGAGGTCGAGCAGTTCGGGACCGGAATCGGGCTCGAAGACAATCTGCGTGACGCCGTATCGGTCCCGCATATCAATGAAAACGCCGTCTCCGTGGTCCCGCTTGCGATCGACCCAACCGCAGAGCGTCGCGCGCTGGTCCACCATCGCCGCGCCCAGTTCACCGCAGGTGTGCGTCCGTAACAAGGTATTGCGTCCTTTCCCAAGAGAACCGGTCCGCGGGCCGCCGGCCTTTCCGGCATCGCCCGCCCGATGCGCGAGACGCGGCCAGCCGTCGATCGGCCGTCGGCATGCGTCCGACGCGGCATTTTAGTGATCGGGCGACGATGCGCGAAGCGAGGCGGCCACCGCGACGATCCGGTCCGCCGTTTCCTCGGCCGTCGTCTCCTTGCCCATCGGGATCCGCGTGCATTCGGACAACTGCCGGAACCAGGTTTCCTGCCTGCGCGCGAACTGCCGCGTCCGCGCCTTGACGGCCTCCCGGGCCGAAGCGCGGTCGCGGTCCCCGCGAAGCAGTTCGTGAACTTCCCGATAGCCAACGGCCTGCGCGGCCGTTCGTCCGAGCGCTCCGTGCACCCGAAGCAGGCCGGCGACTTCGTCGATAAGCCCCGCCGTGAACATGCCCTCGACGCGCCCCGCGATCCGATCGTGCAATTCCGTCCGATCCCAACCCAAGACGAATACGCGGCAGTCCTCGGCGCGTCGCCCTTCCTCGAACTGCATCTGCTGGTGGCTGAGCGGACGGCCCGTGAGATGGAACACTTCGAGGGCGCGGACGATGCGCCGCCGATCGTTGGGATGGAGCTGCGCGGCGGCGAGCGGATCGACGAGCGCGAGGCGATCGTGCAGGGCGGCGATGCCGATCCGGGCCGCCTCCCCTTCGACTTCATTCCGGAACGCCCAATCGGCGGGCGGTCCCTGATAGATGCCTCGAAGGAGGGCTTTCAGGTAGAGAGGCGTTCCGCCGACAAAGAGCGGCTTCCGTCCTCGGCTTCGGATTTCCCGCACGGCGGCATGGGCCCCTTCCACATACTGCGAAACACTGAATTCCGCGGTCGGATCGACTAGATCGATCAAGTGGTGGGGACATCGCCGCCTCGCTTCCGCATTCGGCTTCGCGGTACCGATGTTCATTCCGCGGTAGACGGACATCGAGTCGAGCGAAATGATTTCGGCGCCGAGCCGTTCGGCGAGCTCGATGCCGATCTGCGTCTTGCCGCTCGCCGTCGGCCCGGTCAAGTACCACGCGTCGGGGATCGGTTCGATCGGCGCGGGATCCGCCGCGCGCGCCGCGTCCGCCCTCGCCCCTTCCCCCGGACGATCCCCCACGTTTGACAGCTCGTTCGCATGTTCCGTCATGATTCCGGCGCGCGGAACCCTCCGCGTTCTCCGAAGTCGCAAGATCGGGCGCGCCGTAACTCGGCGGCGCGCTCCATGCCGGCATTCAGCATAGGCCGATGGCGCATACCGTCAACGCGGGACGCGCGGATGCCGCGTCGGCGTTCGCGGATTTCGTGTCGAGCTCCGTGCGTCCGGTCCGTCACTCCGGAGTCCGACGGCGCCCGCCGTGCGATCGGAATGGTCCAGGGTCGCGAACACGCAACGCCGTTCGCGCGCGCAGCCAAGCCGCCCCCGCCAACGCCGCGCCAATCGCAACCCAAAAACCTCCTGGCCCATCGCGCTCCGGCGGGAGGCGAGGCCTCGTTGATCTTCCAAGGTTCCAAGAGATCCCTCGCCAATTGGATCGCCGATGTTTGCATCGCGTCCTCCGGCTTGGGCGGCTTGCCCTCGATCGCCCTCTTGATGTCGACGCCGACACGGTGCCGCGTCAGTGTCCGGATCACCAGGGGCTCGCCCTTTTCAACTTGTTCTTCCACCGGCCCGTCTAGGGGGGAGGGCGGGATTGTCAACGGACCCACGCCGCAAGCGGGAACTGGGGCCCTGGATCGCGCTGCCGAGCGGATCGTGGATCACGCGAACGTCTCGGGCCGCGTTGCGGGTTGCCCATCGACCGCATACGATTGGCACCTATGGATTCGAACGAAACACCCATGCTGAACCGGCTCGCCGCGGTGATCGAGGACCGCAAGCGAAACCCGTCCGACCGCTCGTATACCGCGAGACTGCTCAACGGAGGAACCCCTTCGATCGGCGCGAAGGTCATGGAAGAGGCGGGGGAAGTCGTCGAGGCGGCTCATGAGGACGGCGATGCGGGCCGGGCGCACCTGGCCGAGGAATCGGCCGACTTGGTCTACCATCTGCTCGTCCTGCTCGCCCACCGCGGGTTGACGTTTTCCGACGTCGAACGCGTTCTGGCTCGCCGGTTCGGCGTGTCGGGGATCGACGAGAAGGAGTCGCGCGGGAATGGTTAACCTGCGATTGGGGATTCCCAGCAAAGGCCGCCTTTCGGAGCTCGCCGGCGACCTGCTCAAACAGGCCGGCCTGAGTTTCCGGCGCCAGGACCGGAGCCTTTTCGCGCGCGTCAGCGAGATGCCGATCGACGCGACGTTCCTCCGCACCGAGGATATTCCCGTCTTGTGCGCCGAGGGCGCGATTGATCTGGGGATCACAGGCAGCGATCTCGTCGAGGAAGCCGGGGTCGAACTGGTAACCCGCCTGACGCTCGGGATCGGCAAGTGCCGGCTCGCCGTCTGCGTGCCGGACGACGCGCCGATCGCCCGTCCCGCGGAGTTGGACGGCTGTCGGATCGCGACGAGTTTCCCCCGCGCGACGCAGCGGTATCTGGAGCACCACGGGGCCCGTGCGAGGCTGGTCGCCCTTTCGGGTTCGGTCGAGATCATGGTCGCGCTCGGCGTGGCCGACGCGATCGTCGACCTTGTGGAAACCGGGAGCACGCTCGCCGCGAACCGCCTTCGCGTGCTGGCCGATATCGGCCACTACGAGGCTGTCCTCGTTCAGAACGTCCAGCGCCGTTCGCCCGAACAGGCGGATCGCGTCGTGCGGCGGCTCGAAGGCGTCGTCATCGCGCGCGCCTATTCGCTGCTCGAATACAACATCCCCCGCGCCCGGCTTCGGGAGGCCGAATCGATTACGCCGGGCTATCATTCGCCCACGATCAACGCGCTCGAGGACCCCGACTGGTGCGCCGTTCAGGTCATGGTGAAGCGGTCGGACGTCATTTCGGTCATGGAGCGGCTCGAGACGCTCGGCGCTTCCGCGATCCTCGAAACGCAGATCAACAATTGCCGTCTGTGACCGTGCCGTCTGTGACCGTGCCGTCTGTGACCGTGCCGTCTGTGACCGTGCCGTCTGTGACCGTGCCGTCTGTGACCGTGCCGTCTGTGACCGTGCCGTCTGTGACCGTGCCGTCTGTGACCGTGCCGTCTGTGACCGTGCCGTCTGTGACATGGATTCGAGGCGTGATGCCGTGGAAACGACGCCTGCCGGGCCTCGCCGCCAAGAGCCGATCGCCGTCCGCGCTCGGTATGTGTTTCCCGTGAGTTCCGAACCGATCGAGGGAGCGTACGTCGTCGTGCGCGACGGGCGGATCGTCGACGTGTGCACGACGCGTCCCGGCGTCGATCGCGTGATCGACCTTGACGATTCGCTCTTGCTCCCCGCCCTGGTGAACGGCCACGCGCACCTGGAATTCAGCGACCGAACGGAGCCGATCGGCTGTCCCCGCATGCCGTTCGTCGATTGGATCCGCGCCGTCGTTGGCGAACGGCGTTCGCACGATCGATCGGGCCGTTCGTCGGCGCACGCGATCCGGATCCGCGGGCTGGCCGAATGCCGCGCCTCGGGAACGGCCGTCATCGGCGAGATCGCGACGCGTCCTTGGCCGGAGTCGGCCGATGAATGCGGCGACGATCCCGCGCCGATCGTCGTATTCCGGGAAATACTCGGCGCCGACCCGGCGGCGATCGGCGCGCTGCGCTCGGTCGCGGCCGACCATCTCGCGGGCCGCCTGCCCGCCGATTGGATCGCCGGTCTGAGCCCGCACGCGCCGTACACGGTTGGCCTTTCCCTGGTCGAGGACCTATGTCGGATGGCCGCGACGCGGAACGCGCCGGTGGCGATGCACATCGCGGAATCGCCCGAGGAAGGCATGTTCCTGCGCGATCGGTCGGGGCCGTTCCGCACGCTGCTCGAGGAGCTCGGCGCTTGGCATCCCGAGGCATGGCGCGGAGGCATCCGCGCGATCGACTACCTTCGCGCGCTGGCGATCGCCGATCGGGCCTTGGTGATCCACGGCAACTTCCTGGAGCGGGACGAGATCGAGTTCATCTCGGAGCGGCGCGACCGGATCTCGGTCGTTCATTGTCCGCGCACGCACGCCTTTTTTGGTTGGAGCGCGCATCCGGTGCGCGCGATGCACGCGCGGGGTATTCGTGTGGCGCTCGGTACCGATTCGCGCGCCTCCAATCCCGATCTCTCGCTCTTCGCCGACGCGCGGCGGCTTGTCCACCGATGCCCCGACCTGTCGCCGAAGGTCGTCCTGCGCATGGCGACGCTGCACGGCGCCGAGGCGCTCGGCCGCGGTTCCCGATGGGGAAGCATCGAGCGGGGAAAACGAGCCCTGTTCGCGCGGATACGGATGTCGGAACGACATCGCGCGGCCGACCCGCACGCCCTGATCTGGGAGTCGGAAGGCGCGGCAAGCCTGTTCGATCCGTCGCGCGCGACGTGAGCCGTTCCAGAGGCCGAAGCGCGGCCCCGGTCCGATCAGACGGCCGATTGTTCCAACTCCGCCGTCGGCAGGGTGAGCCCCCTTGCGGATCGATGGTCGATCGTCGCTCGCAGCGATTCCTCGACGTAGACCGGATGCGGGACCCGTCGGAAGAGCCAAAGGACGGCGGCGCCGGCGGCGATGGAGAGACCGATCGCGAAGACGGTCGGCGAGACCGATCCGTCGTTCGCCCCGTAGAGCCGGGACAGCCAGGCCGAATCGGCGAGCCTTTCGGGAGTGAGACGGCTCGCGGCTGCCGTGAGTCCGTTGTGGACCAGATGGAACGCGATGGGAGGAAGGATGCTGCCGCTCTGGACGGCGACGTAGCCGATCACGATTCCTGTGAAGGTCGCGGCGATCTGTTGTTGAAGCAGACTGTGCGTCCATCCGAAAAAGAGGGCCGTCAGGATGATCGCGGCCCACTTGTGTCCCATGTGCCGGAGGCCCGACAGGATGAAACCCCGGAACGCGATCTCCTCGCAGACCGCCGGAACGAGACCGATGACGAGAATCACGCTCAGCAATGGCGATTCGGTCAGCATGCGGGCGAGCGGCGCCATTTGGGTCATTGCGTCGTCGTTGATCGGGTAGACTTGGCGGATCAAATCGCCGACGGCGAGCGCGGCGGGGTGCAGGGCGACCGCGAGGAGGGCGGCCAGGGCGAGAACGTGGGCGCGGGGCCAGCGCAGCAGGAGCGTGGCGCGGGGGCTTCGCGTGAGAAGCAACGTCATTTGGATCGCCGGTGTCGCGATCAAGGCGAGCTGAACGATCAGGATCATGCGAACGAATCCGCTCCAATCCCCGGGAGTCCGCACGAACATCGACGCGAAGAAGCGAATGATCAAGAGCAGCAGCGCGCACAGGATGCCCTGCGCGACCGAGGGCGTCTCGCCGCGTACCCGCATCAAGTGGCGGATCCACGCTCCGAGGCCGCCCCGTTCGCTTTCGCGGAACAGCACCGATTCATTCGAGAATTGATCGACGGCCCAGCGGATGGCGAGCAGGCAGCATCCGATCGTGACTCCGGCGACCGGCACGACATACGGCAGGACGGCCGCGTATTGGCCCTCGATGAGCGCCCGCAGGAGCATCATGAGTCCGGAAATGGGGATCAGGCTGGTACCGAGCGTCAATTCGGACGTCGGAAGCAACGGCAGGATCATGAGCGGCAGCGTGACGAAGAGCAGGGGCATCAGGTAGTACTGGCCCTCCTTGGTGCTCCGAGCGAACGCCGCGATCGCGATGGCCAGCGCGCTGAAGAGGGCCGATGCGGGCACGAGCGCCGCGACGAGCCAGACAAGGCTCGCCATGGGAGGCGGTCCCCGCATCAGGTCGGCCGTGCCGGTCGCCTGGGCGTATTGCCGGACGAAGACCGACGCGGTGAACCCCATCGAAGCGAGGTTGAGCGTCGACGTCGCCATGCTGAACGACATGACGGTGAGCAGTTTCCCCCACACGATTTCGCCGCGTTCGGCCGGGCTGCTCAGCAACGTCTCGAGCGTGCCCCGTTCCTTCTCCCCGGCGCACAGGTCGATCGCGGGATAGAAGGCCCCGGTCAGCGCCCAGATCAACGCGATGAACGGCATGATCTTCGACCACATCGCCGCGCGCCGGCTGACTTCCTCGGCGACGTCGGTCTGCCGAAGTTCGAACGGCTGCGCCGCCGATTCGGGGAGCCGGCTGCTCCGGAGGTTTTCGAGCACGATCAGGTCGCGCCATCGCCCAAGGACTCGCTCGACGCGATCATGGGCGATGCGCGACTTGTCGCTCGCCGTGTTGTAGTAAATGGCGGGCCTGGGGATCCCGTCGGCCGCGGTTTCCGCCGTTTCCGGTCCGATCCGCTCCGTCCGGCCCGGCGCCTCCGCCTCGCTCCGCGATTCGGCGAGCCTCGCGGCGAACCGAGGCGGAAAGAAGACGGCCGCGTCGTACTTCCCGACGTTGATGTCCCGTTCGATTTCAATTCGCAGCGTGTCATCAGAGGTGTCGGAACGCCGTTCGGCGATGAGTTCGAGCAAATGCCGTTCGCGTTCGGGACAGATCCCCGCGTGGAATTTCCCGCCGGACAACAGGGCCGGAACATCGGGAAGGTCGTCGACGCCGATCAGCCGGACTCGCGTCGGATGCTCCCGCATGAACTGCGAGATCTGCACGAAGACCATCCCCATGAGCGGGTAGAGAAGGAGCGGGAGGCCGGCGATCGTGAACAACGTGCGGCGGTCGCGCAGTTGGTCGCGCGCCTCGCGGAGGAAGATCAGTTTGACGTTGTTCCATTTCATCGGTTCGATCTCACCGCGAGGCGGGGACCGCGCGGCACGGCGCGCCCACCCGCTCCATCCGTTCGTCGTGATCGGTGATTAGACGGAAGAAGAGCTCTTCGAGATCGGGTTCGTCATGGAGTTCGCGGAGTTCGTCGAGCGATCCTTCGCAGAGCAAGTGTCCTCGATGGATGATCGCGACCCGATCGCACAACCGCTCGGCCTCGCGCATGATGTGCGTCGAAAAAAGGATGCACTTGCCGTGCTCGCGGAGCTCGCGGATCGACTGGAGCAAGGCGCGGGCGACGAGCACATCGAGGCCTGACGTCGCCTCGTCGAAGACGAGGACCGGGGGATCATGCACCAGCGCGCGGGCGATGGAAACCTTCTGCTTCATGCCGGTCGACATCTTGCATCCCAGGACGTCGCGGATCTCCTCCATTTTCAGTCGGGCGAAGATCGACTCCATCCGATCGCGCAACGGGTCGCGGGGCACTCCATAGAGGCGGCCAAAATACTCGACCATTTCCCAAGCCGACATGCGGTCGTAGACGGCCGTATTCGTCGAAACGAAACCGATCTGGTGGCGGACGGCCGAGGGCTCGGTGACGACGTCGTATCCGTTCACCCGCACCGTGCCGCGCGTCGGCCGGAGGACCGTGCTGAGGATGCGGAGCAGGGTCGTCTTACCCGCGCCGTTGGGGCCGAGCAGGCCGAAGATCTCTCCTTCCCTCGCTTCGAAGCTGACGTTTTCGAGCGCATGGAAGATGCCGCGGGCCCAGTCCTCGTACGACTTCGTGAGTTCGCGGACATGGATCATGACCGGCCTCGAAATGTCCGCGCGGCGAGCCGGGTCGGCCGGCGGTCACGCGAAGGCAGGGGGAGCGACGATCTTCTTATAACATAGGGTGTTTCCGCGCAGTAGGCGGCCCGATGCCATTCGGCCGTACTTCGCGCTGTGGACCGGTCGACGCGAACGGTCGATCGGTTTGCGACGATTCCGTCAATCGTCCGGCCGCGCGGTCTCCGTCTCCGCGCGTGCGAATCGATGGAGCGCCGGCGTCAGGAGCCAGCACGCGGCCGTACTGGCCGCTCCGAGTGCGACGAGCAGGTGGAACGCGCGCTCGGGCCCCCACGCGTCGTTCCATCGCGCATAGATCGAACCGCCCAGTCCCGTCGAAAGCGAAAGGCTCAGATTGGAAACGGCCATCAGCAACGCGAACGTCGTCGCGGCGGCGCCCCGTTCGCAGGCCCGCGCCGCGAAGTCGAACTGCGCGAGGCAACCGGTCATGTACGCAAAGCCGACGACGACGGCCACGATCCGCGCGCTCGACGCATCGGTCATCACGAAATACGCGGCGGTCGCGAAAATGCCCAGGACGATCGACGCGTGGACCAGGATCACGAACGGGACCTTCCGGCACACGAGCCCGTAGACGAGGCTTGCCGCAACGGCGCCGAACGCCTGGATCGACACCGTTTCGCCGTAGAACTGCTCGTCGAAACGCATCGCGCCCGTCATGTGCAAGTGGAGTACGGTCGTCGAAAACGGGTTGAAGCTCCAAAGGAAAAGGAACGCGGCCGCCGTCAGAACGCGGGGGCGCGCGACGCGCGCGAACCACCGGCGCACCGTCAACCGTTCGGCCCGAACTCCGTTCGCGACGCGTTCGGTGTTGTCCGAGGCCTCGGTCGCCGCCCCGCTGGGTGCGACGCGAGGCTCCTTCAGCCATCCGACGGCGAGCAACAGGGCCGCACCGGCGCACACGCCCGAGATCAGGAATCCGAGCTCCTCGCGGTCGGACTGCGTGATCCACCCTCCGACGGCCCCCGTCAGGATCGTGGCCGTGTACATCGAGCCCCATTGGATCGATTGGAGCCGCCCGGTCAGCCCCAAGGGCCGGCCCCGCTCGATCATCAGCGCATCGACGACGACGTCCGCGAAGGCGACGCCGAACGTCGGCACGACGAGCCATGCGAAGACTTCAACCAGCCGTGTGCCGGCGCCGGGAGGGAATCGATAGACGGCGATGAGCGCGACGGCCGTGACCGCGTTGGCCGCGATCAGGTATCGGCGGTGTCGCGAACCGCCCCACGGAACAAGGTCGATCCAAAACCCGAAGATCGGTTTCAGTGCCCAGGGCAGGGCGAGCCATGCGTGGAACCAGGCGATTTGGTCGGTGGAATGGCCCCAATCGCGCAGCAGCGATCGGACGGGCTGCGCGATCAGGCCCTCGGTCGGCTCGCTGACGCCCTGGATGAAATAGATGGCGGCAAAAACGGCCGATAGGCCAAGCACGTCGAGTCGCCGGGACGTCGTGCGCGGCGGTCCGTTCACGGGCTCTCCCCCCGGACTGTTCCATGCGTGCCGGAATTCCTCGAATGCCGCGACGCCCATGCCGGCCATCCGAGACGGATGGTCCTTCGCGCGTTGCCCGCGATCGCGGCGCCGCGGCCTCGACCGCCCCAAAGCACCGGGGGGCTTGGGGAACCGGCTCCCCGCGGTTACCCTGGATTTCGTCGCCAATCATCGTCCGTCCCGATGCCGCCGACCGCGTCGGAACGCGGTCATCAGGCCGTTCCGGACCCAGGCCGTCCCGGACCGAGGACCTTGCATGATTCTAGGCCGTTTCTGCCGCCCGTTCCATGCCGAACTGGTCTAGACGACGGCACGCGCTTTCGTTAGTTATCCCTCGCCATGTTCCTTCGAACGCCGACACCTTCCGATGCGATGACTCGACCACGCGAGTGGCTCAATCCGCTGGTCGACTGGTCCCATGATCCGGAGGAATCCGCGAACACGTTGACGCACGGTCTGGGCTTCCTGCTGAGCGTCATCGGCGCGGTCGCGCTGGGGATGCAGGTCGCGCGGACGGGGGACGCGTGGCGGATGCTCGGATGCTCCATCTACGCTCCGAGCCTGATGGCCGTCTACGCCATGTCGACGTTGTCGCACGTTTGCGTGCTGCCCGATCGAAAACGGCTCTTCCGCATGCTCGATCAAGGCACGATCTACCTCCTTATCGTCGGGACCTATACTCCGTTCTCGCTCACGTTCCTGCGATCGGGGCCATGGTGGTTCTTCCTGGCGTTCCTGTGGGCGGTGGCCATGTTCGGATGCCTCTCCAAGGTCCTCCTTGCGCACCGCATCGATCGGGTCGCGATCTGGCTCTATGTGTTCCTCGGTTGGCTGCAGGGAATCGCCGTCGTTTCGCTGGCGGGCCGCCTGCCGTCCACGGCCACGTGGTGGATGGTGATCGGCGGCCTGTTTTATACGGTCGGAACGGTCTTCCTGATCCTCGATCGGTACGTGCGCCATTTCCACGCGCTATGGCACTTGTTCGTGATCGCGGGGAGCGCGTGCCATTTCCTGGTGATCTACCTCTGGGTCGCCGCGGCACGTTAGGGGCGGGATCCGAACGCGCCGCAGCGCGCGGCGACGCCGCTCAACGTCTCGATCAGACCGGCTCCTTCGAATCGGCCAAAGGCGGCTCGATGCCGTCGAGGAAGCTCATGAGCGACCGGGCACGGTACGGTTGCTGCAGTTTCCGGACGGCTTTCGATTCGATCTGGCGGACGCGTTCCCGCGTCACCGAGAAGATCTTGCCGACTTCCTCGAGCGTGTAGGCGTAGCCGTCGGCGAGTCCGTACCGAAGGCGGAGAATCTCGCGTTCCCGGTAATTCAGGCCCTGCATGGCCTCTTCGATGCGCGTCTTGAGCGCGTGCTGGTGGGTATCGTAGAGCGGATCATCGTCGCGGTGGTCCTCGACGAACTCGCCGAAGAAACTGTCGTCGTGGTCGCCGACGGGCTGATCGAGCGAGAGGGGCTGGCGGGACATCTTGAGGATACAGCGCGTATCGGCGAGCGACAGCCCGGCGCGGTCCGCCGTTTCCTCGGGAGAAGGATCCCGGCCCAGCTCCTGGACCAGTTCCCGCGTCACCGTCCGCACCTTGCTCATCGTGTCGATCATGTGGACCGGAACGCGGATCGTGCGGCTCTGGTCGGCGATCGCCCGCGTGATCGCTTGCCGGATCCACCACGTCGCGTACGTCGAAAACTTGAAGCCCCGGGCGTACTCGAATTTGTCGACCGCCCGCATCAGTCCGGTGTTGCCTTCCTGGATCAGGTCGAGGAAGCTCAGGCCCCGATTTCGGTACTTTTTCGCGATCGAAACGACGAGCCGCAGGTTGCCGCCCGAAAGGACCCGCTTGGCCGCGTCGTACTGTTCCTGGAGCTCGAACGTTCTCGCCACCCTCCGCGACAAGGTCGCGGGTGTTTCGAGCGTGATCCGCATCAAATAGCGGAGTTCGCCGAGCAGTTCCTGGCGCGACCGGCCCCGGTACTGGCCGGTCCGCGCCGATTCGGCGAGCTGTTCCTTGAGCGTCTGCATGCGGTTCGCGATCTCCTCGACCTTCTCGAAGAGCGGTTGGAGCCGGTTCGTCCGTAGGTTCATTTCCTCGATCAGCCGCACGGCCTTGTTCCGGCGAAGGACCAGACGGCGCCACGCGGCCCGCCGCGCGTCGATCGGACGCCGCTTGCCCACCGCGGTCCGGTAATCGGCCACGTTCTCGGTGAGCAGCCGGCGCAGGGTGATCAAGTTCGGAACGATGCGCTGCATGATCCGCCTCTTTTCGCCCGTGTTCGTCACGGAAACCTCGATCGTTCGATCGAGTCGCAGTTTGCCGTCCCGCACCTGTTCAAGGAACACGACGGCGGCCTGCAGCATGTAGTCGGTCGCGAGCATCGAGTAGCGATAACCCAGTCGAGCCCGTTCGATGTCGCGCGCCGCCGCGATTTCCTGCGGACGGGTCAGCAAAGGGATCTGTCCCATCTGCATGAGGTACATGCGAACCGGATCGTCCGTGTTGTCCGACGACGCGTCATCGTTGTGCTCGTCGTCCGATGACGCGTCCTCGTCCGCGTCCTCCAAATCGAAGTCGGCCCCATCGATCGCGTCGTATCCGTCGATCTCCCCGCCGTCGACGCGTCCCCGCTTCGCGCGATGGGACGTCCCATTGGCGTGCGGGCGACCGTTGCGGGGAACGTTCGCGGAGTCATCGGGCGAAGCGGACGGACGGCGGGAGAACGTCTTGGACACGGGGCTTCTCCTTCTCGCGGTGCGACGTGCGTGGGCCGTATCGATGCGGGAAAGGGAAAAGCAGCCCGTGCGCCGATTCGAACGGCGATCGTGTCGGCAATCGGGACGGGGGATGCGAAGTGCTTTGAATTCAATCCGTTACGATCGCCGCGCGTTCTTCGGAGACCGGCCGGGCCGCGTTGCCCAGGGACAACGGGCGTTGCCGAACGGCGACACGCGGTGGAACGGCGACACGTTGATCAGGCGAGCGCTCCGTCGAGGACCTCGCAGGCCGCCTGCGACTTGTTCAGCACATAGAAATGGATGCCCGGCACGCCGCGCGCGAGGAGCTCGCGGACCTGGCCCACCGCGAATTCGACGCCGACTTGGAATTGCCAGTCGGGATCGTCGCGCAGCGCCAGCCGGTTCACCAGCGAGGCGGGGAGCCGAGCCCCGCAGAGTGACGAGATCCGCTGGATTTGAGCCAGATTGGTGATCGGCAGGATACCCGGTATCAGGGGAACTTGGATCCCGATCGACGCGCACGCGTCCGCGAACCGGAAGAAATCCCCATTGTCGTAGAACAACTGGGTCATCACGATGTCGGCGCCCGTATCGACCTTACGTTTGAGGTTCTCCAGGTCGGCACGCGCGCTCGGCGCCTCGCGGTGCGTCTCGGGGTAGCCGGCGACGGCGATTCCGTATTCGGGAAATTCCGCGCGGATCAAACCAACTAGTTCGCGGGCGTTCCGAAATCCCCCCGGCGCCGGCTCGAACGACGCTTGTCCCGCAGGCGGATCGCCTCGCAGGGCGACAATCGCGTCGATCCCCCGCTCACGGGCCCGCGTGAGGTACGCGCGGAGTTCGTCGACGGAGGCGCCGACGCAGGTCAGGTGCGAGGCGACCGTCAATCGATAGGCCGTCTTGACGCGCGCGATCAGTTCGAGCGTCCGGTCCCGAGTGGACCCGCCGGCTCCATACGTACACGTGATGAACGCCGGACGATGCGACATCAGTCTGTCGAGGTGTTCGAACAGGACGGCGTCACCCGCCGGGGTCTTGGGCGGAAACAGCTCGAACGAGATTCCCGGGCGCGTTCCGTAGCACGTGGCGAGATCCATGGGTAGTCCGGCGAGCCTCACTCTGTATCGATCGATCACGACTCCGTTGTATGTTTTCGAGCCCCATTCGAGAAGGGACCGCGGCGCGCTCACAAACTCAACGGATCGCCCGTCGCCTGGCGTTCGCCGCGCGTGACGTCGTGCATGTCCCGGATCAACTGGACATCGCATGGGCGCTGAACGACGTTGCGCCGCGCGAACATCCGCTGCTGCGTGGCGATCATCACCTCGGGCGGCAGCTCGGTGACTTGGCCGAACAGTCTCGCGTAGTTGACGAAGCTCGGCACATTCGTTGTCACGAACCCGTAGAGCATGCTGCAGGCGCCGATCGTCTTGCCGGTGAAGATGCCCGTGTTGATCGCCGATTTCGCGTAGTCGCCCATGATGCAGCCGACGAATTGGCGCCCGGTCGCGACGCGCCCGAACGCGTAGTCCATATTGATCGGCCCGTAGGTGTTCTTGAGGTCGCTGTTGCAGGTCCCGGCGCCGAGGTTGATCCAGCTTCCCAAGTAGCTGTGACCCAGGAACCCGTAATGTTGCTTGTTCGTATACGGCTCGATGATGGACGCTTCCACTTCGCCCCCGATCTTCACGGTGTGACCGATGCTCACCGCGTCCTTGATCGCGGCGTGCTCGATCAGCCGCGAATTCCGGCCGACGTAGGCGGGACCGGCAAGGTAGCTGTGCGGGCCGACCGAGGCGTTTTCGTCGAGCAGGATCGGCCCCGCGCGCGTGTTCGCGACCACGTGTTCGCCAAGCCGCGCTCCGTCGGCGAGAAACAGGCCGTCCGATACCTCGCGGTACCGCCCGAGACTCAGGCGGAATTCGAGGTTCTCGCGCAGGATCCGGTGGTTGGCGTCGATGAGATCGTGGGGATATCGAAAGAGATCGAGCGATTCATCGAGCGGCGGGAGTCCGGCGATCGGCGCCGATTCGAGGAACGCGCACCAGTCGTCCTGTTCGATTGACTCGGGACGCGCGTCCTCCGGCTCGAGTCGCGCCGCGAGGACCGACTCGCCGTCCCGCACCACACCCCGCGACGCGCCGGCAAGGAGCCGTTCGAGGGCGCGGAAGTTGGCGAGCGAGGGGACGAGCCGCGCGTTCACGAGCAGCAGGCCGTCCTCGCGCGGAGGCGGATCGACCTCGTATCGCGGAAATTCGGCCCGGTGGACCTCGCGCAGATACGGTCTCACCACGGCCCATCGGCGCTCCGGGAGGTACTCGATCCAGTCGGCGAGCCGAAAGCCTCCGCATTGCATGGCGTGCGCGACCCGGCCAACCGTGATCGGATGCAGCCGTTCGATCCAAGGATCCTCAAACAGGACCAGATGCATGGCCCGCTCCTTCGCGTTTCGGACCCGTGACGCCGTTCCCCTCGCTCTCGAACGCCGACCACGCGGTTCGCATGGCGCGAGTCCGCGTCGCGTGCTTCCGAACCCGCAACGCGTCCACGTCGCGCCGGCCTCTCGTCGAGAATAGGTCACGCACGGGTCGTGGCGGACCGAGCGCGGAACTCGGCGGAATGAGTCGAACGAACGGGAGAACGGTTGACGCCGGTCATGACTATCGTACCGATTGCTCGGTTCGAGGCGACCCTCCTGGGTTCGTGTCCGGTGGTCCGATCGAGCGGATCGGCCGCGTGCGGCGGCGGGGCGCAGTACGTTGGAATAGGGGAATGCCGGGGCGTCCGGCTGCCGCTCGCCGGGTCCGGATACCGATCGCCGCGACCCGCGCCGAGCCGTTCCGGGTGGGTTTCGCCGTGGGAGAAGCGATGCAGGGAGAAACGGCCGCAGCCGCGCCGATCTTCGTGTTCGGACTGGCGTGCAGCGCCGTCCTGCTGAGCGCGGGGTTCGCCGTCGGCACGTGGCTCGCCCGGCGCGATCGCCGAGCCCCGCAATTCGAAGCGCGGCAGGCGATCGAATTCCTGCGAGGCCTGATGCAATGGACGAACGGAGTCGCGGGCGAGGTCGCCGAGTATCGCGAGGTGGTCGAGGACGTCGCGAAACGCATCGACCCGGCGGGTAAGGGCGCGGTGGGTGAACCCGACCGAGCGGACGGCGCCGGCCCCCTGCTCGAATCGGTCGCGCTCGCCAACCGCCGGCTCAAGACGCGGCTCGACGACGCCGAGGCCGCCCTTCGGAAACAGTCGGCCGAAATGGCGACGATGATATCGGCGGCGAGCACCGACTCGCTGACCGGACTCGCCAATCGGCGCGTCTTCGAGCAGGAACTGCGGCGCCGGTTCGCCGAATGGCGCCGCCACGGCATGCCGTTCTCCGTCCTGATGGTCGATGTCGATTTCTTCAAGAAGGTCAATGATTCCCTGGGCCACCTTGCCGGGGATTCCGTGCTCAAGGAAGTCGCGTCCACGCTACGCGCGACGATGCGTGAAACCGATCTGGTGGCGCGATTCGGCGGTGAGGAGTTCGCGGTCATTTTGGCGGCGAGCGGCGCGGCCGACGCGAGCCAGGCCGCCGAGCGGGCTCGTGTCGGCATCGCGCGGACTCCCTGCGACTACGACGGCGGATCCGTGCCGGTGACGGTGAGCTGCGGGGTCGCCCAGGCGACCACCGACGACACGCCCGAACGGTTGATCGAGCGAGCGGACAAGGCCTTGTATGCCGCGAAGCACGCGGGCCGCAACGCGGCGTTCTGGCACGACGGGCGCCAATGCCGGCCCCTTTCGCGGCGCGAGTCGATCGCCGCGTCCGGTTCGCCCGCGAGGATTCCGCCCGACACGCTCGGCGACGGCTTCGCGGCGATCGCCGAGGCCGTGCGCCGCCGCCTGGACGAAGTCACAAGCGGTCAAGATTCGGAATGGCCCGCATGATCCGGACGACGTTGCGGGCATCGTCGATCCCTCGGTGCTCGCGACCCTCGAACGGAAGGCCCAGCCGCCGCAGCGCGGTTCCCAAGCCCATCGGCGGCATCGATACGCTCCGACCGAACAGGATCTTCACGTTTCCATGCGCGCGGCCGAACGGATAAGCCACCTTGTGGAACAGGCAATCCTGTTCCAATTGGCGCCGGTCGTAATCGCCCCACGAACAGAAAAGAAAGGGCGCGAACGGCTCCGCCCATCCAATCAGCCGCTCGACGGCTCCCGCCCATCGCGGCGCCGGATCGACATCCTCCTGTCGGATTCCTGTCAACTCGGTGCAAAACGCCGAAAGCCTCGGATTGCGAACGGGCTTGACGAACGTCCGGAATTCGGAAAGCGATTCCAATGTTCGGGTCGCGACCATGACCGCGCCGATCTCGATGATCTCCATTTCATGACGGGGGATCGACCGGTCGTTCGAACAGGTCGCTTCGAGGTCGATGACCAGGTAATGCCGGATCGGTTCGCCGTTCACGTTCATGGCGCCTCGCGTGTCGCGACGCATGCGGGCGTATTCAATCGGGGAGCGGCCGGCCGCGCGTCTCCGGCGCGAGCCAGATGACGATCATGCCCACGATGTAGATCAGGCTGAGGATCGTGCACGCCGTGGGATACCCGCCCGGCGAATGCCACGGTCCGATCGTGAATCCGCCTTCGAAGTAGCCGACGAGCGAACCGAGTTGGAACGAGCCGATCGCGGCGAGAATGCGGCCGAAATTGAATCCAAAACCTTGCCCCGTCGCCCGAACGGCCGTCCGGAAGAGCTCGGGCAAGTACAACGGAAGCCATCCGTAGAACGACGCCGAGCAGATGCCGGCGAAACAGGCGGCGGCGAGCATGGCGGGTCCGTAACGCGACGTGCATTGGAAGAGGATGAGCACCGAGATCAACGATGCGACGCAGAGCGAGAAGTAGGCCATGCGGCGCCCGATCCAATCGCCCAGCATGGCCGCGCCGATCGTGCCGATGATCGCGCCCACCGAAAGCCAGATAAGCATCTGTTCCTTGGCGCGCGGACGAACGAGCCGTTCGGCCTCGTCGACATGCCCCGCGCCGCGCAGCGCCTCTTGCTCGCTTCGGAACGCCGACTCGGTCAGCTTGTCGGCCCACGCGGGCGCTTGCTGCGTCGCCCCCCACGTTCCGAGAAGGGCGACGCCGCTCAGGCATGCGGCGAGCAGCATGCGGCGCAGCGTCCGAGGCGCGAAATCCGGGTCGCCTTCACTGTTCCGCCGCGCCGAACGGTTCAAGTACCGGCGGACCGGGTGGGTGTAACCCCAGACGGCGAGGCCGAGGCCCAGCGCGGTCGCCGCCGCGCGCAGGCCGAACGAGTGGCGAATCCGGCCGGTCGCGTCCCAGCCGTACAGATAGACCATCACGGCGGGCCCCACCGCGCCGACCAGCACGCCGATCAGGTCCCGCGCCACCCAATTCGACGTGCCGCCCGATTCCCTTTCCCGCTCCCATTTCGTCGACTCGGGAACGAAGAGCCGGATGAAGAACGTCAACAAGGCGGGCAAAATGCCCAGGATCATCATGATGCGCCAGCCTTGATAGGCGACGAGCCGCTCGACGAGCCACTCGGGGAGTCCGACCGCGTGCAGGCCGCCTTCCAGCCGTTGCAACACGTTCGCCAGACCCAGGCCAATCAAGCCGACGAGAAGGTATCCGACGTTCGCGGCCGCTCCGATCAGTCCGGCCATGAAGGCGCGCGACCGGTTCGGAAACACCTCCATGACCAGGGCGACGCCGAGCGACCACTCGCCGCCCATCCCGAGCGACGCGGCGAATCGTAGGAGGCCGAGCTGGATGGGCGACGCGGCGACGCCGCAAAGCGACGTGAAGACCGCATAGGTGAGAACGCTGATCGTCATCGCGCGCACGCGACCGATGCGGTCGCCGAGCCATCCGAACAGGACGCCGCCCGTCGCCGCTCCGACGAGGAAGAGGCCCGTGATGACGCCGAGCCATTTGGCGACGTCCGCTTCCCGCTCCGGCCCGAGCAGATTGAGAATCGCGGGCCGTCCGACGAGCGAAAAGACGCCCATTTCCGCGCCGTCGAACATCCAGCCGAGCAGCGCCGCGGTCAGCGCGAGCCAGGCTCCGCGCCCGATCGGGCCGCGCTCCGCCGCCCTGCCCGGTTTCACCAGTTCCTTCATGAATGACCTTCACGAATCGAAAGGGGAGGGTCGCCGATCGACGGGTTGCGCCAACGAATCAGGTGATCGGCGTCAACTGCCAACCCGATCGATATGCACGGCGGATGAATCGATCGGCCTCGGGGGCGTTCGTCGCGCGGAGCGCCGCCGGATCCCATTCGAGTTTCTTGCCCACGCGGTAGGCGACGTTACCCAGGTGATTCGCTTCGGTGAGCCAGCCGGCGTATTCGAAATCGCACGTCGTCGGGTCCCCCGTCCTACAGGCGTGCAACCATTCCTCGTGATGGCCGAGCGATGGGGGAATCGACGGTTCGGGCCGCGCGAATCCGGACGATCCGTCGCCGCACAGGACCATGTGCCGTTCGTAATCGGCGAGCACCATGCCCGTCGCGCCGACGAACAGGACGCCGCTTCCCCATGCCGGAATCCCTCCGTCGCGCAGGATCTTGGGCTTGTTGACCCCCTGGTACCAGGTCAGGTTCAGCGCCGGCTGATCGCCGCGCGCGGCGTACTCGTACGTGACCTGCATCGACGCGGGAGCGATCTCGGGATGGGGAGGCGGACCTTGCGCCTCGATGGTGGCGGGCGTCTTGAGGTCGAGCGCCCAGAACGGCAGGTCGATCCAATGGCTGCCGAGATCGGACATGGTACCATTTCCAAAATCCCACCATCGGTACCATTTGGGGCCCGGAAAATAGACCTCGTGGAACGGCCGCTCGGGCGCGGGGCCAAGCCAAAGATCCCAGTGCAGACCGGCCGGCGGGTTCTGGCTTTCCTTGGGCCGCTCCTGCGCGAAAACGATGTCTCCGTGCCGTTTCGCCTCCTCCTCGGACGGCTGCCAACCCCAGGCCCGGCCGACCCAGACGTGGACCTCGGTGATCGGGCCGACCACGCGGCCACGGATGAGCTCCACGACACGGCGATAGTTGTTTCCGGCGTGGATCTGGGTTCCCATCTGCGTCGCGACTTTGACCTTGGCCGCGGCTTCACGGATGATCCGGGCTTCCCAGACGTTGTGCGTGAGCGGCTTCTCGCAGTAGACGTGCTTTCCGAGTTGCAGGGCGGGCAACGTCGCGAAGGCATGCGTATGTTCGCACGTGCTGACGACGACGGCGTCGAAGGCGCCGGCGTTGTCGAACAGCCTCCGGAAATCAACTTCCTTGCGCGCCTTGGGGTGCCGCGCGGCGGCCGCGTTCAAATTGGCTTCGTTGACGTCGGCGAGCGCGACGATGTTCTCCGATTCGACCGAATGCAGGTTGCCGCCTCCGCGTCCGCCGCATCCGATGACCGCGATGTTCAGTTTCCCGTTCAGGTTGCGGGCCCGCAGGAGGGCGGGCGCGGCGATGGCAAGGCCGCCGGCCGACGCGGCCCGCCGCACGAATTGCCGCCGCGTGAGGCTCGCCGGCGTGGATCGCGATTCGAGGCGTTTCGTGGTCATGGGAGGCGCCCTTCGTTCAAGGAGCATCGGAAGGCGGTCGATTCAAAACGCGGATCCGACCGGCCTCGCCCGCTCGCCGATCGGCTCGGTCCCGCAGCCGCGCCGCGGAGTCCCGCAAATGTACCAGCCCGCTCCGGTCAATTCAAACCGCACGGAGCGTCCCGATTGTGCGGCGCGCGGCGAGTCGCCAGAATGGCGGAGTTCCCGCGCGGCCGCGATGCGGCCCTTTTCCGCGGCGATGACGCCTATCCGCGCGGAAACGGGCGATGTCCGCCCCGGTTCGCGCCGATGTCCGCGCGATTCGCCTCGCGCGGCTTCGCCGTGACGAACCACCTATCCCAACGAGGACCGGCGATGGCGACCCCGCATCGAGCGCATCATGACATGGATCCGTCACATGGGAATCGAGCGGCGCGCGGAGACGCCGACGCGGGCCAGGAACGCGCCCCCGGCGCGGCGCGAGGAACCGTCTCGCGCAGGACATGGATGGGCGCGCTCGGAACGCTCGCCGGCGCCTCGGCCGCCGAACCGCTCCTCGCCCAGGATCGCGAGCCGCTCAACCGGTTCCCAAGGATGGTGCACGAGTGGTACGTCGACCAGGTCCGGCGCGCCGAACAACGCGGGCTCGCCCGACGCGCGGCCGTGCGGAGCCGCGAGGATGCCGAAGCGTATGTGCTCGACGCGCGGCGGAGGATCCTCGATTGCTTCGGACCGTTCCCGGAACGCACTCCGCTCGAACCGCGGATCACGGGGGTCGTCGAACGCGACGGATATCGCATCGAAAAAGTGATCTTCCACAGCAGGCCGGGATTTCCCGTCACGGCCAATCTGTACCTGCCCGCGGCGACGACCGGCCCCGTTCCGGGTGTCGTCGGAACGTGCGGCCATTCCGAAAACGGCAAAGCCGCCGAAGCGTACCAGTCGTTCGCCCAGGGGCTCGCCCGCTTCGGCTTCGCGTGCCTGATCTATGACCCGATCGGCCAGGGAGAACGATTCCAATATGTGCGCGACGACGGCAAGTCCGAGGTCGGGCCAGGTGTTTCCGAACACTTGCTCGCGGGGAATCAGCAGTTTCTGGTCGGCGAATTCCTGGGGACGTGGCGGGCCTGGGACGGCATCCGCGCGCTCGACTATCTGCTCACGCGGCCCGAAGTCGATCCCGCGCTCGTCGGCGTCACCGGGAACTCGGGCGGCGGTACGATGACCACGTGGTTGTGCGGCGTGGAAACGCGTTGGACCATGGCTGCGCCGTCCTGTTTTGTGACGACGTTCCGCCGCAACCTCGAAAACGAACTGCCCGCCGATACCGAACAATGTCCGCCCCGCGCCCTCGCGCTGGAACTCGATCACGACGACTTCCTGGCCGCGCAAGCCCCCAAACCAGTCATCATCCTCGCGAAGGAACGCGACTATTTCGATGTGCGCGGAAGCGAGGAGGCGTACGCCCGATTGAGACGGCTCTACGCATGGTTCGGCGCCGAAGACCGGATCGGCCTGTTCGTCGGCCCGACGACGCACGGATACACGCTGGAGAACCGGGAAGCCATGTACGCGTGGTTCCTGCGAGCTTGCGGGCGGACGGGGGACGGCCGCGAGCCGGAACTCGTGATCGAAAAGGACGAAACGCTTTGGTGCACGCCCCGAGGCCAGGTCGGTTTTCTCGAAGGAACCCGCACCGTGGTCGACTTCACGCGCGACAAGTCCGCGACGCTCCGCGCCGCGCGGGGCGAACCGTCCGGCGAACGGCTCGAGCGGATCGTCCGCGAATCGCTGAAACTGCCGGCCGACCCGGGTACACCGCCGGATTACCGGATCTGGCGCTACCTCGGCGCGCGCGGGTATCCGGCCCGGCAGGCAATCGCGTACGCCGTCGAATGCGAACCGGGGATTCATGCGATCGTGTATCGGTTAACCGACGAGGCTTGGTACTCGAGGCCGCCGCGTTCCGAGGGACCGGCGATCCTCTACGTGCCGGATCGTTCGAGCGACGCGGAACTCCGCGGGAACGCCTGGCTGCGGGACCAGTGCGCCCCGGGGACGGCGGTCTACACGGTCGATCCGCGCGGCGTGGGCGAGTCCCAGCCCGACACGTGCGGTCCCAACTCGTTCGATTCCCCCTACGGCAGCGACTATTTCTACGCGATCCATGGTCTGATGCTGGACCGGCCCTATCCCGGCCAGAAGACATGGGACGTCCTGCGCGCGGTCGATTGGCTCGTCTCGCTCGGCCACTCCGGGATCCACCTGCTCGGAAACGGGCGCGGCGCGATCCCGGCGACCTTCGCGGGACTCTTGCACGCCCGCGTCACGCGGGTCGGACTGCGCGGCGCGCCCGCGTCGTACGGGCAAATCGCCGAGTCGCGCCGTTACACGTGGCCGTTGTCGTCGTTCGTCCCAAACGTGCTCGCCCGTTTCGATCTGCCCGATTGCTATCGCGAGCTTACCGCGAAGAAAGGCCTGCAGATCGTCGAGTGACGTGCGGAGGCAGGAACCAGGCGGCCGCGGACCCCGCGGCGAATGTGACGGCGCCGCCGACGAGCGTGTACCACGGCCACGCCAATCGAGTTCCGAAGGCGACCGCCGTAACGGTCGCGAGTCCCGCGAGCAACCCCACGAGGGCCGACGCCTGGCCCGCGCGCCGATTCGCCATGCCGAGCGCGAAGACGCCGAGCACGACTCCCGTGCTGAACCCGGCGATCGCGAGCACCGAGTCGACCACGCCCCGCTCGGCCAGTCGCTCGCCGACGATCGCCACGCCGACCTGCGCCGCGCCGAACGCGACGGTGAGCGCTCGGCCAAGGGGAACGAGGCGGGGATTCCGGCGCGATTCCGGTTTGGATGACAGAATGATGTCATTCAGCGCCGACGTCGCCGAGGAATTCAGCGAGCTGGCGAGCGTCGACATGGCGGCCGAAAAGAGGGCGGCGAGCGTCAGGCCTTTCGCTCCCGCCGGCAGATGGTGGACGATGAAATGCACGAACGCCTCGTCAGGCGTCTTGAACGGTCTTTCGGGAGGAGACACGTCGTAGAAGGCGGCCAGCCCGACGCCGAGCAGCAGGAAGAGCAGGAACTGGACCAGCACCACCGGGCCGCTCCACCGGACGGCCCGCGCCGCGTCGCGCTCCGAGCGGGCGCACAGATAGCGCTGGACCATCATCTGATCCGCGCCGTGCGTCGCCGTCGTCAGGAACATCCCGCCGATCACGCCGGCCCAGATCGTATAGGCGACCGTCGGATCGAACGACGCGTCGAGCCATCGCAGCTTCGCGTGCGCGGCGGCGTAGTCCGCCGCCGAGGAAAGGCCTCCGGGCAGCATGCCCACAACCGCGGTCGCGGCGACGAGCGCGCCTGCGATATAGACGACGAGCTGGATGCAGTCGTTCCAGACGACCGATTTCATGCCTCCGACCATCGTATAGACGACCGTCACCGCGCCGAGCACCACGACGCTTTGCGTCACGGTCCAGTCCGTCATCGCGTTGAGGACGAGCGCGGTGAGGTAGAGCCGAAGGCCGTCGGCGAACGTGCGCGTCACCAGGAACATGATCGAGGCGACGGTCTTCGTCGCGCCGCCGAACCGCGCGTGGAGGACCTCGTAGGCCGTGAAAAGTTCGCCGCGGAAGTAGAGCGGCAACAGGAACCGGGCGACGAGCAGTCGGCCAAGCACGTAGCCAAGGGCAAGCTGAATGAACTGGAGGTTGCCGCCTTCCCGGAACGCCGTCGCGGGAACACTCAGGAACGTCACCGTGCTCGTCTCGGTCGCGACAATCGAGCCGAGCAGGGCCCACCACGGCAGGTCGCGCCCGCCCAGCATGTAGTCGGACAGATTGCGTTGCCCGTAGCCCGCGTAAAGGCCGACGCCCACGACCACGATCAGGTAAAGGCCAAGAACACACGCGTCGAACGGGCCGAGGTTGAACATCGTAGGACGATACCACGACGGGGTTCGGTGCGCCTTTGTGCCGTTCGCCTTGGGGTCGCGCGTCAGAGTGGTGGCTGCTCGGCGAGGTCTGCCACAATCCGCTCGACCCCCTCGTGCCCCCCTCGTGATCGACGTGGAACCCAATCCTACCGCGCCCGCGAGCGAGCGCATAGCCGGCCCGAGCGGCCCCAATCCGGTGTTTGCGGTGTCCGCGCGTTACCGTACGATCCGATCGACGTCGAGCCTCGCGGCGGGAATCGTCCGTACCTCCGTACCTGCGCGCACGCCTTGCCGATCTTGGACCGGGTCGGCTATCATCGGGCGGGGGCGGTCGGTTCGGGTTCCCACCGCCGAACGCGGGAGAATTCCCGCTCGGGCCATGGGACGTCGACAGGTGATTGGATTGGCATAGTCCGAAGGAGTTCTCGCATGGGGATCCGTCCACGCACGGCCAGGGCCAAACGCAACAAGGCGCGCCGATGCGTCAAATGCGGCAAGCATATCAATAGTCTTCGGAAACGGTGCAAGACGTGCCACGCGGTTGCCGCGAATGTCCGGTAGTCGGCTGTCCCGGCTGTCCCCGTGTTCTCTCGCGTTGATCGCGAAGTTTGAGCTCAATGCCACCATCCGAGCCGGGCGTCGCGCGAAGCCTCGCGCCGCACGCCTCAAGCTCTTGGATTGGAAAGGATAGGCCGTCGATGCGAGTCCAGTGGAAAGGCGTTTTTCCGGCGGCGACGACCCAGTTTGAGCACGATCAGTCGGTGGATCTTCCGGCGACCCTGTCGCATCTGGACCGGATGATCGAGGGCGGTGTCCACGGATTGATCCTGCTCGGCACGGTCGGCGAGAACGGTTCGCTCGAGTTCAACGAGAAGCTCGACATCCTGCGCGCGGCGGTCGATCACGTCGGCGGCCGAGTGCCCGTTCTGACCGGGGTGGCCGAGTCGGCGACTCGCGTCGCGTGTCGATTCGCGGCGGATGCCGAGCGGATCGGCGTCGACGGGTTGATGGTCCTTCCGGCCATGATCTACAAGTCCGATTCCCGCGAGACGATGGCCCATTTCCGGGCGGTCGCGGCGGCCGCGGACTTGCCGATCATGTGCTACAACAACCCGGTCGCCTACCATGTCGACATTACTCCCGAGATGTTTGTTGATCTCGCCGTCGAACCGAAATTCGTTGCGATCAAGGAATCCTCGGAAAACGTCCGCCGAGTCACCGACCTCATCGGCCTGCTCGGCGACCGCTATCTCATCTTCTGCGGTGTCGACGATTTGGCCCTCGAGAGCATCCTGCTCGGCGCCGTCGGCTGGGTTTCGGGGCTTGTCAACGCGTTCCCCGACGAGAATCGCGCCCTTTGGGATTTGGCGACGGCGGGTCGGTGGGACGAGGCCCGCGAGTTGTATCGCTGGTATACGCCCTTATTGCACCTCGACACCCACGTGAAACTGGTGCAGTTCATCAAGCTGGCGATGGTGGAATGCGGTTGGGGCGCCGAAACCGTCCGCGCCCCCCGGCTGCCGCTTGTCGGTCGCGAGCGCGACGAAGTTCTCGGCGTCATCCGGCGAGCGATCGACACGCGCCCGCGCGTCGCCGTCGAGGGATAGGCGGCCTGGTCCCCTGCGCTTCGCATGGATTGGCATACCGCCGCGCATCGGCGCCCGCGCGGAACGGCCCGTTCGAGACGCACGCATGGTCGAATGCATCCAAGTCATCGATAGCCATACGGCCGGCGAACCGACGCGCATGGTCATCGAGGGCGGACCCGACCTCGGTGCCGGAACGATGCGCGAACGACGGGACCTGTTTCGTGCGCGGTTCGATCCCTACCGGTCGGCGGTCGTGAACGAGCCGCGGGGATCGGACGCGGTGGTCGGCGCTTGGCTCGTTCCGCCCGAGCATGCGGCGTCGACGGCGGGCGTGATCTTCTTCAACAACGTCGGCTTCCTGGGTATGTGCGTTCACGGGACGATCGGCGTCGTCGTGTCGCTCGCGCACCTTGGGCGCCTTGGGCCGGGAATCCATCGCTTGGATACGCCCGTCGGTACGGTCGCCGCGAAACTGCATGCCGACGGTCGGGTCACGGTGGCGAACGTAGAGAGCTATCGCGTGCTCGCGTCGGTTCCGGTCGACGTGCCGGGAATCGGCCGAGTGCGGGGCGATGTGGCATGGGGAGGCAACTGGTTTTTCCTGGTGGAGGATCACGGAGAACGCATCGAGGCGCCGAATATCGAGCGACTGACGGAGTTGGCATGGCGCATTCGGCTGGCGCTGCGCGACGCCGCGATCACCGGCGCGGATGGTGCGGAGATCGATCACATCGAGTTGACCGGGCCAGCTCGGGATACGGGCCATCACGGCCGGAATTTCGTCTTGTGTCCGGGAAAGGCGTACGATCGTTCGCCGTGCGGAACGGGCACTAGCGCGAAACTCGCGTGCCTCGCGGCCGATGGGAAGCTCGCCCCCGGCGAAGTCTGGCATCAAGAAAGCGTGATCGGCGGCACGTTTGAGGGGACCTATGCGTTGCATGGCGACCGGATTCTCCCATTGATTACGGGAACCGCGCATGTGACGGCCGAATCGCGGTTGCTCTTGTCGGACGGAGACCCGTTCCGCCATGGAATCCGGCCATGAGCCGCCCCGGCGTCGGCCGTTCGTATGACGTGGTGATCGCGGGAGCGGGAATGGTCGGCGCCGCGTGCGCGGAAGCCGCCGCGCGAGAAGGCCTTCGAGTGCTCGTCGTCGAACCCGACCTGTGCGGCGGCGGCGCGACGGCCGCCGGAATGGGGCATCTGGTCGTCATGGACGATTCCCCCGCGCAGTTCGAGTTGACGCGGTACTCGTGCGCGCGATGGAAGGAACGGCGCGATGAGTTCCCGGAACAGGTCGAATTCCGGGAAACCGGGACGATCTGGATCGCGGCGGACGAAGACGAGGCCGTCGCGGCTCGAAAAAAGGGCGACCTGTTTCGGGCGCACGGCGTCGCCGCCGAATGGCTCGACCCGCCGACGCTCGCCGAATGCGAGCCCGATCTCGCGCCGGGATTCGCCGGCGGTTTGCTCGTCGCGGGCGACGCGGCGATCTACCCTCCGCGCGCCGCGCAATCGTTATTGGAGCGAGCCCAGGACCGGGGCGCGCGCGTCGTCCGGGATGCGGTCGTCGGGATGAAGGACCGCGAAGTCTTGCTTCGCGCCGGGGGCCGCGTTCCCGCGGCGGCGTGCGTCGTCGCGTCGGGGGAAGCGGCCAGACATTGGCTTCCCGAACTGCCGCTCGGCGTCAAGAAAGGCCATTTGCTGATCACCGACCGGACCGCGCATCGCGTGCGCCATCAGCTCGTCGAACTCGGATACTCGCGGAGCGCGCACGGAGACGAGCTCGAGTCGGTGGCGTTCAACGCGCAGCCGCGCGGAACACGGCAGATCCTCCTTGGATCGTCGCGGCAAGTGGGCGTCACGACGCGCGACGTCGATTGGCCCATCCTCCGGCGGATGGTCCGGCGCGGGATCCGGTTCCTTCCAGGACTCGCGACCATCATGGCGACGCGTGTCTGGACCGGTCTTCGCCAGTCGACACCCGATTCGCTTCCTCTGATCGGCGAAGATGCTCGTCGGCCCGGCGTGATCCTGGCGACGGGCCACGAGGGGCTTGGCGTGACGACGTCGCTCGGCACGGCGGACCTCGTTGTATCGATCATGCTCGGCCGAGCTCCTCCGATTCGCGCGGAGCCGTTCCGGCCCTCGCGATTCGGAAGTCCGCCGTAGCCACGCTCGCCGTAGCCACGCTCGCCAGAGCGTGGTGGACCTGTGAGAACGCCACGCTCGCCAGAGCGTGGTGGACCTGTGAGAACGCCACGCTCGCCGATTGGGGTAGGGAGGACGCATTGCTGCGTCCCCCCTCCCACCGAACCGGACAGTCGGTTCTCCCGCATCCGGCTCACCGGTTGATTGTTACTGGCGAACAGATTGGCATTCAAGAGCGAGGGCCGTCGTCATGCTGAGTAGCCCGCGTTCCGCGAAGTTGGCGTTATTTGCCTCCTCGAACGCTGTTGTTTTCCAGCGTTGCCAACATCGGGTTTTCCGCCAAGGCGTCTGCGGATCACATCGATCAGCAGGGTGTTGAGCCAACCGGATCTTGTCCCGCAACGCGTCGATGAACGACAGCAGTTGATCGACCAGCGGCGTGCGCGTCTCGGGGAAGATCTCGAAATCGAAAAGTCTTGGCGGCGCGTCACCGTTGAGAGGTTGGGCGCGGCATCCGACTCCAAGGATTCTCCGGGTGTCCTGTCTTGAACCGCGGCGGATGGGCCATGCGACCGGGCGGCATTAGCTCGGCGCCGAGCCATGAGTGCCGCGCGGAGGATGGTACCACCTCGGCCGTCCGCGCGTTCATCGGCTTGGCCGTCCGACCGATCGTTTTGGCGTTGGCGTCTTCCATTGGCCGCCGTATTGATGACGGTCAGCGCCTGGTTCGGTCTGTTGGCTTGGAAAACGGACTCCGGGCCGAACGCGCGTACCGGAACCAATCCGGCAAGCGAGTCCACCGCGTCGCCGTCGGACTGGGCGCTCACGACGTACACGAAGGGGATCGAGCGGGTCGCGCCGGGTGAACTGGTTCCTCAGGACCGTTTGCATGGCGACAACGACCTGACGCTGGGCATCGTCGTCGATCCTCCGACCTGGCGTCGGATCGTCCTGCGTTGTCCGAAGACCGATGGAAGCCACGCCGACGGCAATTTGCTCCGGCCTCTCTGGTGGCTCCGGGAACAGCTCGACGCCACCCGCGCGGAGGTTCGCGGCGCATCGCGCGATCCGGCGCCGCCGACGTCCGACGAGATACTGCGGCTCGAACGGGACCTGGTGGGAGCCAAGTTCCACATCGCCGTTCCCGAGTGCGGCATCGATGGCTTGGCCGAGGTATTGGAGGTCCATCCCTGCCCCGCCATCCCGCGCGTACCGGGCACGCGGGTGGTGACCGGCACATGGAAGCACCACTCGGCGCGGGTGATCGATCTTTGGATCGAGGGTCTCGACGGGCCGATCGGGACGACGGTCAACCATCCGTTTTGGAGCGAGGACCGGCTCGCGTTCGTTCGGGCGGACGAGCTTCAGGACGGTGAGCGGCTGCATTTGCTTTCCGGCGGCGCGACCCCGCTCGCGCGTCACGCGGCTCGTCCGGGCCTACACGAGGTGTTGGGTGTGGTCCCTCTGGTGCGCCATTTTACGCGGCTTTCTTGTGGGTGTGGCGGACCGGAAGAGCGTAAGGTGCGGGCAAGGCTGTGGCTCGCGCGGCTAGGAACTTGGCGTAGGTGGCGTCCCAAGTGCGGCTCAGGAGCACGGTGCGGA
>Ga0194120_10000122_pt1 | contig 124890 bp, 133 predicted proteins | sample TA2MahCa65mmetaG_FD_148642 | JGI IMG/M metagenome (GOLD analysis project Ga0194120, IMG submission 148642) | Freshwater microbial communities from Lake Tanganyika, Tanzania - TA2015019 Mahale Deep Cast 65m | ecosystem: Environmental > Aquatic > Freshwater > Lake | place: Tanzania: Lake... | reverse complement strand
TACCCCTGCCGGCACCGACCCCTGCGCCCTCCGCGGCGACCGCGCCGGCGCCGTCCGTCCCGACCGCGTCGCTTGCGCCCGCGCCGTCAGCTTTGTCTGCAGCGCCGTCCGCTCAGGTTTCTTCTCCCGCGCCTGTCGAGACCGCCGCTCAACCGGCCGCCAGCGAGACCGAACCCGCCAACCCGCCGCAGCATTTCGGCGCGGCCAATGTCGGCGGCCGCGTCGTGCTGATGGCGCGGATGGATTCCTGGGTCCAGATCCAAGACCGAAACCGCGATTTGCTGCTGACCCGGGTGCTGCGCGCGGGCGATTCCTACCGCGCCCCCAATCGCAAAAACCTGGTGCTGATCACCGGCAATGCCGGCGGCCTCGAAATCCAGGTCGACGGCAAGCCGATCCCGCCCTTGGGCCCGATCGGCGCCGTGCGCCGCGACATCCTGCTCGATCCCGACCGCCTCGCCTCGGGCAACTGAGCCGCGCCTTGCCGCGTCGAATGCGTCGCCCTAGACCGCGATCTGTTTGCGGGGAATCGCGCCCGCGATTCCATGCAAACTGCGAATCGCGGTCCAGAGCGGGATGCGAGGGCAAGATTCGCGTTTCGTGACAATCCGTCAGGTTTGTGACGAAACGACCTTGCCCTAATCGTCCGGGTTCGCTTTACCCTCCCCAACCCGCGTGCTAAAGCGCGGCGGAACGGGACCCGCGCCATGAGCCTGCGACCCTATCGCGACATCCGCCGCCGCACTTCGCGCCGCATCATGGTCGGCGCCGTGCCGGTCGGCGGCGATTCGCCCATCACCGTCCAGACCATGACCAACACCCCGACCGCCGATGCCGCCGCCACCATCGCCCAGGTGCGCGCCGCCGAGGAGGCCGGCGCCGACATCGTTCGCGTCTCCTGCCCCGACGTCGAATCCACCGCCGCCCTGGCGGCGATCGTCAAGGCGGCGCGCGTGCCGATCGTCGCCGACATCCACTTCCACTACAAACGCGCCATCGAGGCGGCCGAGGCCGGCGCCGCCTGCCTGCGCATCAACCCGGGCAATATCGGCTCGGCCGAGCGGGTGCGCGAAGTGGTCAAGGCGGCCAAGGATCATGGCTGTTCGATGCGCATCGGCGTCAACGCCGGATCGCTGGAAAAGGACCTGTTGGAGAAATTCGGCGAACCCTGTCCCGAGGCCATGGTCGAAAGCGCGCTGATGCATGCCCGCCTGCTCGAGGACAACGACTTCCGCGAGTTCAAGATCTCGGTCAAGGCCTCGGACGTGTTCCTGGCGGTGGCGGCCTATCAGCAACTGGCCGAGGCCTGCGACTACCCGCTGCATCTCGGCATCACCGAGGCCGGGGGCTTGCGCGGCGGCACCGTCAAGTCGGCGATCGGCATCGGTTCCTTGCTGTGGGCCGGGATCGGCGACACCATCCGGGTCTCGCTTTCGGCCGACCCGGTCGAGGAGGTCAAGGTCGGCTTCGAGCTGTTGAAGTCGCTCGGCCTCCGGCACCGCGGCGTCAGCATCGTTTCCTGCCCGTCCTGCGCCCGCCAGGCCTTTGCGGTGATCAGGACGGTCGAGGCGCTGGAGGCGCGGCTGGCCCACTTCGTCACGCCGCTGACGCTGTCGATCATCGGCTGCGTCGTCAACGGCCCGGGCGAGGCGCGCGAGACCGATATCGGCCTGACCGGCGGCGGCGCCGGCAACCATCTGGTCTACCTCGCGGGCGTGGCCGACCACAAGATCGACGACGCCAGGCTGGTCGACCACATCGTCGCGCTGGTCGAGCGCAAGGCGGCCGAGATCGAGGCCGCGCGCCGCGCCCAAATCGCCGCCGCCGCATCCTAGGGAGCCCCGCATGAGCGCGTTGCAGCCGGTCCGCGGCACGCACGATTTGTTGCCGGACGATTTCGCCCGCCACGCCCACGTCGTCGACACGGCACGGACGCTGGCGGCGCGCTACGGCTTTCGCGAGCTGGCGACGCCGCTGCTGGAGTTCACCGAGGTCTTCCAGCGCACGCTGGGCGAGACCTCGGACGTGGTGTCGAAGGAGATGTACGCCATCGAGGACCGCCACCAGTCCGGCGAACGGGTCTCGCTGCGGCCCGAATACACCGCCGGCATCTGCCGGGCGGTGATGTCGAACGGCCTCTACAACGCCGGCGCCCTGCGCTTCTTCGCCCACGGCCCGATGTTCCGCTACGAGCGCCCGCAGAAAGGCCGCCAGCGCCAGTTCCACCAGATCGACGCCGAGATCATCGGCGTCGCCGAGCCCCAGGCCGACATCGAGGTGATCGCGCTGGGCTGGGACATATTGGGCGCGCTCGGCCTGCGCGACAAGGCGACGCTGGAAATCAACACGCTGGGCGATTCCGCCAGCCGCCAGGCCTATCGCGCGGCGCTGGTCGAGTATTTCTCGGCCCGGCGCGACCGGCTGTCCGAGGATTCGCGCGCCCGCCTCGAACGCAATCCCCTGCGCATCCTCGATTCCAAGGACCCGGGCGACCGCGCCCTGATCGAGCACGCGCCCCTGTTCGAGCACCACCTCAACGACGCCGCCAAGGCGTTCTTCGCCCGCGTCCGCCAGGGGCTGGATGCGATCGGCGTGCCCTACGTCGTCAACCAGCGCCTGGTGCGCGGGCTCGACTACTACACCCACACCGCCTTCGAATTCGTCACCACCCATCTCGGCGCCCAGGGCGCGCTGATCGCCGGCGGCCGTTACGACGGCCTGATCGAGGCCATGGGCGGGCGACCGACGCCCGGCATCGGCTGGGCCGGCGGCATCGAACGCCTGGCCATGCTGTGCGGCCAGGCCGCCGCGACGCCGCGGCCGGTGGCGGTGATCCCGATCGGCGAGGCGGCCGAACTGCCGGCGCTGAAGCTGGCGCATGAATTGCGCGCCGCCGGCATCACGGTCGAGATGGGCTATCGCGGCAATCTCAAGCGGCGGATGGAACAGGCCAACAAGGCCAAGGCCGCCTGGGCGGTGCTGCTGGGCGAGAGCGAACTGGCGGCCGGCCAGGCCACTCTGCGAAATCTCGATTCCGGCGCCCAGGAAGCGGTGGCGCTGTCGGCCCTGGCCCAACGGCTGGCCGCGCCCAGGCCATGATCGCCGCCGAGACGCTGGGGCGCATCGAGCGCCGCTATGGCGAGATCGAGGCCCGCATGGCCTCGCCCGAGATCGCCGGCGGCGAGGAATTCGCCAAGCTGTCGCGCGAATACGCCGAGCTGACGCCGCTGGTCGAGGCGGTGCGGCGCTATCGCCAGTTGGCCAAGGAGGTCGAGGACCTCGAGGCGCTGGCCAACGACGCCGAGATGAAGCAGCTGGCGGCCGAGGAACTGCCCGGCCAGCGCGCGGCGCTGGCGGCCGCCGAGCGCAAGCTCAAGCTCCTCTTGCTGCCCAAGGACGTAGCCGATTCCAAGAACGCCATCGTCGAGGTGCGCGCCGGCACCGGCGGCGACGAGGCGGCGCTGTTCGCCGCCCAGCTTTACGAGATGTACCGCCGCTATGCCGAGCTGCGTGGCTGGAAGTTCGAGCCGCTGTCGCTGTCCGAGACCGATCTCGGCGGCGTCAAGGAGGCCAGCGCCACCATCTCCGGTTCGGGCGCCTTCGCCCGCCTCAAGTTCGAATCCGGCGTGCACCGCGTCCAGCGCGTGCCCCAGACCGAGACCCAGGGCCGCATCCACACCTCGGCCGCGACCGTGGCCGTGCTGCCCGAGGTCGAGGACATCGACATCCACCTCGACGACAAGGACCTGCGCATCGACGTCTTCCGCGCCCAGGGCGCCGGCGGCCAGCACGTCAACACCACCGACTCGGCGGTGCGCATCACCCACATTCCCAGCGGCGTGGTCGTCACCCAGCAGGACGAGAAATCCCAGCACAAGAACAAGGCCAAGGCGATGAAGGTGCTGCGGGCGCGGATCTACGAGGCCGAGCGCGCCAAGCGCGAGGCCGAGCGCTCCTCGGCCCGGCGCGGCCAGATCGGCTCGGGCGACCGCTCGGAAAAGGTCCGCACCTACAACTTCCCCCAGGACCGGGTCACCGACCACCGCGTCAACCTGACCGTCCATCGCCTGCCCGACGTGCTCAAGGGCGAAGGCATCGACAAGCTGATCGACGCCCTGATCGCGGGCGACGAGGCCGAACGCCTGGCCGAACTGGACCAGGTATCGTGACCCGCGCGGCGCCCTTGTTGGCGGGAGCCGCCGCGCGCCTGGAAGCTTCCGGCATCGCCGAGGCGCGGCGGGAAGCGCGCCTTCTGCTGGCCCATGTCACCGGCCTGGGCGCCGAGCGTTTCGTCGGTGCCGACTTGCCGGTCGACGGCGACGCCGCGCGGCGCTTCGGCCAGCTGGTCGAGCGGCGGGCACGGCGGGTGCCGCTGTCGCACATCGTCAGACGGCGCGGCTTCTGGACGCTCGAACTCGAGGTCGGCGCCGAGGTGCTGGACCCGCGGCCCGACAGCGAGACCCTGATTTCCGCGCTGCTAGGTGCGATTCCCGACCGGCGCCGGCCGTTGCGCGTGCTCGATCTCGGCACCGGCTCGGGCTGTCTCCTGCTGGCGCTGCTGGCGGAACTGCCCCAGGCCTGGGGCTTGGGGGTGGACCGCTCGGCCGCGGCGCTGACGATCGCCGCGCGCAATGCCCGCCGCCACGATTTGGCCGACCGCACCGCCTGGCTGCGCTCGGATTGGGATGCGGCGATCGCGGGCCGATTCGACGTCATGGTCTCGAACCCGCCCTATATCCCCAGCGCCGACATACCCGCCCTCATGCCCGAGGTGGCGCTGCACGAGCCGAGGCTGGCATTGGATGGCGGCGCCGACGGGCTGGTCGCGCTGGAACGCGTCGCCGCCGCCGGCGCGCGGCTGTTGGCGCCCGGGGGTCTGGCGGCGATCGAGTTTGGCCAGGGCCAGTCCGAGGCCGTGTCCGATCTGCTCGCCGGCTCGGGGTTGACGCCCGTCCGCCTTCATCACGATCTCGGCAAGAACCCCCGTTGCTGGCTGGCAACGCCTTGAAAAATTCGTTCCTTTCAAGGACTTGGTAGTGCACTTAGGGGTTGGCAAAATCGCCGGATCGGGCTAGTTTAAGGGCGAGGCTGGTGCGACGAGGCGGATTCGCGCGGACAGCCCGGTTTAAGACCCTATCGACGACGCTTGGGCCAGTGGACAGGGTGCCCTGGTCATCCGCCGAACCGTTTAGAGACGCGTCGCGACGGTTGAACGAAACGCAAGGACGATGAAGCACCAACAGAACTCGAAGCGCCCGCGGGGCGGCCGCCCCAACGGCAAGCGCGGTGGATTCGGCTATCAGGGCTTCGGCCCCAACCGCTCCTTCGACTCCAACGGCCCCGACATCAAGGTCCGCGGCAATGCCTCCCAGGTCTACGAGAAGTACCTGCAAATGGCGCGCGACGCGCATTCGGCCGGCGATCGCATCGCCGCCGAGAACTATCTCCAACATGCCGAGCACTACTACCGCATCATGACCGCGGAAGGCCTGCAGCAGCGCCAGTACCAGCAGCAGCAAGGCTACGGCCAACAGGGCCAGCAGCCGATCCAGGCGCCGCAAGGCCAGGGCTATCAGCAGGGCCAGCCCCAGGGCCAGCATGGCGGGCAACAGCCCCATGTCGCCCTCAATTCGCCCCCGGTCTACGATCAGGACCAGAACGAGCCCGACCTCAACTCGCCGCCCGATCCGCTCGCCTGATGCGAGACTAACCCCTTGGAATGACTCGCCTCGCCCGCCCGTTATGTCGCGGGCGGGATGGTTGACCGGTTGCGTATCCCGCCTACAATCGTCCTCGGCGGGAGACGGACATGACACTGCGCGCGATCCTGGCTTTTGCGGCCGCGGCCATGCTGCTGGCGGCGTGCGAGACCGCCACCATCAAATCGACCGGCCCCGAGGACACCGCCGCCAACGCCATTCTCAGAGGCGAAGCCGCGCTGACGGCGCGCAACTTCGTCCAGGCCGAGGAGCTGTTCGCCCGCGCCATCGGCCTCGATCCGGCCTATCTCCAGGCCTATGACGGCTTCGGCCGCGCCGCCCTCGGCGCCGGCCATTTCGAGGACGGCATCAAGGTGGTCGACCGCGGCCTGGCGCGGGTCGTCGCCTCGCCCGAGCGCCGCCGCATGCAGACCGTCAAGATCGACCTGATCGCCGGCCAAGGCGGCACCGGCGCCTATGCCCGCGCCCGCAGCGTGCTGGACGAGGCGCTGGAGCGCGACCGCGACGCCTTCACCGACGGCGCGCTGCACATGGCCATGGCCCGGGCCGCGGTCAAGTTCGACGAGCCGGCCGAGGCGGCGCGGCTGGCGCGCATCGCCGTCAAATCGGGTGGCGCGCCGATGGCCGAAGGGCAGGCCATGCTCGGCCGCCTCGACGATCAGCTCCGCGCCGGCATCGGCAACGAGGAGACCCGCGCCATCGCCGCCTCGGCCTCGATCACGCGCGCCCAACTGGTGCGGCTGCTCTATGGCGAATACGACATCGCCAAGCAGCTCAACCTCCAGGCCCAGGCCGCGGCGCCGACGGTCGGCGACCTCGGCGCCGATCCCGCGTCCCAGGACATCCGCCTCGTCCTCGGCCAGCGCCTGCGCGGCCTCGAAGTCGTCGGCGGCAATTTCCGCCCGACCGAGCCGGCGACGCGCGAGGAGTTCGCCATGCTGCTGGAAGACCTGGTGGTGCGCGCCAACAAGGATCGCGGCCTGTCGCGCCGCTTCATCGGCTCGGCCAGCCCCTTCCCCGATCTGTCGGCGACCCGCGCCAGCTTCAACGCCATGATGACCGCCATGGGCCGCGGCCTGCTGGCGCCCGACGTCCGCGGCAACGCCGCGCCGACCGCGCCCGTCACCGGTACTCACGCCATCCTCGCGCTCAGGGCGCTGCGCGGGCTCTAGGCCATGATCCGCCGACCGGCCCTGGCCCTGGTCCTGATCGCGCTGGCCGCCTGCCAGCCGCAGGACCAGCGTCAGGCCACCGGCGTCGCCCAGCGCGCCTCGGATCTGGCCGAGGACGCGCTGACCCTGGCCGGGCTCGAGAGCGGCGTGCAAAGCTATGTTGCGCCGGATTTCGATCGTCTCGCCCCCGAGAAGATCGCCATCCTGCCCTTCGTCTATCCCAAGCCCGACCTCCAGCCGGGCGACCGCGCCGCGGCCGAGCGCGAGGTCACCCAGACCTTCCGCAACGCCTTCTCCGGCCTGCCCTATGCCGACGTCAAGGCGGCGGCGGTGCGCGAGGCCATGGCCCGCCTGGCCTTGCCCGCCGACCAGATCGTGCCCGATTCCCGCCGCAAGGGCCTGGCCGAGACGCTGGGGGCGGATGCCTATATCGTCGGCACGATCTCGGAATTCGACAAGGTCTATGCCGGCATCTACGGCCAGCTTTCGGCCGGGGTGCAGGTCGACCTGGTCCGCGCCAGCGACGCCAAGGTGCTGTGGCGGGCGCGCCATGTCGTCCGCCATCACAAGGGCGGCGTCGCGCTGTCGCCGATCGAGCTGGTGGTGACCGCGGTCGGCACGGCGATGGAAGTCAACGACAAGGCGCGGGTGGCGGCGCTAGATGCGATGATGCGCGAGTTGATCGAGGCCGCGCCGGTGCCCAAATCCCAGGCCGGCCAGCCGCGCGGTCCCTTGATCCTGGCGGCGCGGCATTCGGCCGAGCGGCCCTTGCGCGCGGGCGAGGAGGTCAAGCTGGCGGTGGTGACCTCGCGCCCGGCCCAGGTCACCGCCCGCATCGGCCAATTGCAGCTTCCCCTGGTCGCCGGCCCGGCGGGCAAGGACGGCATCGTCCACGAGGTGCCGTACCGCTTCAAGCGCGGCGAGGACGTCGAGGCCGAGCCGGTGCTGTTCCTCGCCATCGACGAGCGCGGACGCTCGGCCGAATTCGCCGATCCGCTGCAGACCCTGACGGTCGATTCGACCCCGCCCGACGCCCCGGCCGCGATCCGCGCCCGCTACATCCAGAACCAGATGCGGCTGGATTGGACCGGCGCCAAGGCCAAGGACGTGGTGGCCTACGAGATTCACCGCTCGGCCACGCCGCGCACCGGCTTCGAGAAGATCGGCGAGACCGAGTTCGACCGCTTCGCCGATCCGCGGCCGCTGGGCGACCTCGCCTATTACCGCGTGCTGGCGCGCGATCGCGCCGGCAACTTGTCCGATCCGCCCAACGCCGTCGCCGGGCGGGTGGTGCGGCCGGGCCCGACCCCGGTCAAGGGCGTGCTGGCCGACGACACCACCTGGTATGCCGGCGCCTCGCCCTATGTGCTCGACGGCGCGGTGACGGTCAACGCCACCGCGACGCTGACCGTCGAGCCCGGCACCGTCATCAAGGCCAAGCCCGGCGCCGTGCTGCTGGTCGAGGGCCGGCTCTTGGCCGAGGGCGGCGGCGAAGGCCCGATCGTGTGGGAGCCCGAGGGCACCGCGCGCTGGCAGGGGATTCGCATCCGCAATGCCCCGGCCGGACGCGATTCGGCGCTGGCCCATAACCGCATCGCCGGCGCCGACATCGCGCTGGAAGTGGTCGGCTCGTCGCCGACCATCCGCGACTCGGCCTTCCTGCGCGGCGATATCGGCCTGCGCATCGCCGAATCCCGCGCCGATCCCAAGCTGTCGGGCAATCTGATGCGCGGCAACCGCATCGGCTTGATCGTCGATGCCTCCGATGCCGAGCTGACCGGCAACGCCGTGCGCTTCAACAGCGAGGCCGGAATCGAGATCGTCGCCGCGGCGCCGCGGCTGGACGGCAACGACCTGTCCGACAACGGCCAGGTGGCGCTGCGGGTCCTGCAGCAAAGCCGCCGCGGGCTGATCCAGGCCGCCGGCAATTACTGGGGCACGGTCGAGGGCGACGCGGTGCGCGAGCTGATCAAGGGCGTGGCGGCGTTCGATCCGGTGCTGGACGCGGCGCCGCCGCGCGGCAAGCCGGTGGCGGTCAAGCTGGCCGATACCGGCCGCGCCGCCAGCGCGCCGGCCGATCCGGCGCGGCTGGCCGAGGCGGCGACGCGGCTGGGTTCGGGCTACAAGCTGATCGACGAGGGCAAGCCCAAGGAAGCGCTGGAGCAGCTGGCGCCGCTGGCGCAGCTGGCGCCGCGCAACGCCGATCTGCAATACCGCATCGCGCTGTTGCAGGTGCAGGCCGGCAATCTGCGCGAGGCCCAGGCGGCGATCGAGCGCGCCGTCGCCGCCAACCCCTTCGCCCCGCATCTGCATTTCAACCGCGGCCAGATCCTGACCGCGATCGGCGACAAGGCCGGCGCCGCCGAGGCCTTCCGCAAGACGCTCGAACTCAACCCCAACGACACCGCCGCCAAGAAAGCCCTCGGCCCGGCGGGGTGAGGTTGCCCTTTCTCGGCCTTGCCCGTCAGTCGGCACGATGCGGCAATCCTTCGCATTGAACTAGATCGCGCCTGCGGCCGCGTGGCCGATCCTGAAATCGTTGTGGCCGGTGCGGTCCTGACCCGACAGCAGCCACAACGGCCGCGTGGCGAAATCGACGCGGTAGCCGCTGGCCGATCCCGTCGCGATCAGCGCGCGGTCGAACAGCGACGTCCCGGGCATGTAGCGGATCGCCACGCCGGCGCGCCGCTTGGGCGAGCGGTTCGCGTTCGATCCGTGGATCAGGTAGACGTCGTGCATCGACATCTGGCCGGGCTCGAGCTCGATGTCCGTGGCCTTGCCCTCGTCGAACGAACCCGGGACGGCGCGCTGGTTCAGCACCAGGTCGGTGCGGTCCTCGCGCATGTGGTCGAGCAGTTCGCGCGAGCGGTGCGAGCCCGGGATCACGCGCAGGCAGCCGTTCTCGATCTTCGAATCATCGAGAGCGATCCACACCGTGCAGGTCGCCAGCGGCCGGATCGGCCAGTAGTGCCCGTCCTGATGCCATGGCACTTCCATGCCGTCGCCGCCCGGCTTGCAGAAGATCTGGCAGCCCCACAGGATCACGTCGGGCCCGATCAGCCGCGCGACGGCCGCGACGATGTCGGGATCGCGCGCGAGGTCGAGGAAGTCGCCGCTGCCGCGCACGCCCTCGGCGTTCTTGCCCTCGAGATGTGCGCTGACCAGCCGCTCCGGCCGGATCGTCGGATTGTCGGCGATGATCCGCTCGAGCGTATTGCGCAGCGTCGCGACGCGCGCCGGCGCCAGCCGCAGCGACGGGACGACGTAGCCGTCCTCCCGGTACTTCTCGATCTCGACGTCGGACAGCGTCATGTCCTGACCCGACATTCCCCAGATAGACGGCCCATCCGCCCCCGATCGACGGCAGAATAGCCCGGCTCCTGCCCTCCCGGAAGGCGGAGTCGCGCAGCGACAGCATCCGCAGCAACATTGTCGTCGGCTGGACCGCCATGCCACACCCCGGACGTGCGATTCCCGCTGGTTGTGCCACAGTGCGGGCGCGCTTCGCCTGTCTCCGGCTCCGCGCGCCCGCTTCCTGCCGTCGGCATGGTGTCGGCTCTCGTGGTCGCAGATCGTCGATCACGTCGAGGATGCGCCGGAACAGGTCACGCGCCCCGGCGACCGGCCGGCGTGGCCTCGGAGCCTTGCGGCGTGCGTTCCAGCAGCGCCGCCGCCAGAGCCGCTATCCGTCGCACGATCGTCCTCTCCGTCCGGTCGCCCGACTCTAAACGGCCCGGCCAGGGATTTGCATGCCGATCGGACGCTGCATGTCTCGGCAAGCGAAACTGCCTTCGATCGCTCTTGCCGTATTGCCACTCCAACGTCCCGCGACCACAGTCAAATCTTGCGGTCGGAAACTTCCCGCATGGCGGCAAGGTTCCAGGCGCGCACCGCGCGCCGCAGCCCCTTGAGCGTCAACTCGCCGATGTCCTCGAGCTCGGCCTTGTCGGCGATCGCCTGGCGCATGACGGAATCGATCAGGATCTGCCCGTCGCCGGCTTCGCCGCAAAGTCGCGCCGCCAGGTTGGGCACGGTGCCGATGGCCGAATAGTCGCGCCGTCCTTCGAAGCCGATCTGGCCGAGCGTGGCGAAGCCTTGGGCGATGCCGATCCCGAAGCCTAGTTCGTGCCCGCGATCGCGCCAGGATCGCCCCAACTCGGCGACGCAGCCGCGCATGGCCAGCGCCATGGTGGCCGCGCGCTCGGCCGCATCCGGACAGGGCAGCGGATCGTTGAACAGCACCATCATCCCGTCGCCGACAAAGCGTTCCAGCGTGCCTTCGAATTTCGCGACCAGCGCACCCAGACCGGCGTGATAGTCGTCGAGCACGCGCATCACCTCCTCGGGAGCGGTCGCCTCGGCAAAGGCGGTGAAGCCGCGCAGATCGCAGAACACCACCACGACTTCGCTGCGATGGCTTTTCAGCAGCTCTTCGCCGCCTGTCGTCTCCAGAACCTGCGCGAGCTGCGGCGTCAGGAACCTCCGCAGGCGCCCGGCGCGCTCGGCGCGTTCGCGCGAATCCTTGAGATCGCGCGACATGGCATTGAAGTCCTCGGCCAGGGTCTCCAGCTCGTCGCCCGTCCGCACCCGGACCTGGGCGCCGAACTCGCCGCGACCGACCTGCGCCGCGCCCTGCTGCAAGGCGCGGATCGGCACGATCATGCGCCGCGCCAGGACCAGCCCGGCAAGCGCCGAAAGGATCAATCCGACCAGCAGCAATACGCCCATGCGCTTGAAGGAGTCGTAAAGCGGCGCATAGGCCTCCTCCAACGGCATTTCCACGACCATGGTCCAGCCGAGCGGCGAAATCGGCGCAAAGGCCGCGAGCACCGGCTGGCCTAGAAGATCGACCGAAATGCGGGATCGCGTCGCCAATGCGTCCCTGGTCAGCGCCATCGCGACATGCGCCAGGCCCGCCATGTCCGAATTGCGCAGCACCAGGCTGATTTCGGGATGCGCGATCAGCCGGCCGCGCTGGTCGACGACATAGGCCAAACCGTTTTGGCCGATCTTGAGTCCGACGACGATGTCCCAAATCAGCTTGAGATTGACCTCGACCGCGCTCACGCCGGCCGCGCGGTGCGTTCCGGCGGCGGATATCGTCATGTAGGGCTCGGAGGAGGCACGAAAATGGATCGGCCCGCGATGGACGCCGCGCGCCAGCGCTTCGGCGAAAATCGGTTCGGCCGAGCGGTCGATGTCGCGGCCGTAGAGATTCGCGGCGAGGCGCGAGATCCGAATCTGCTCACGTCCTCGGGGATCGATCTGCACCACCTCGGTGACGGCAGGGACTTGACGCAACAGGCGTTCGGCATCGAGCCGCCGCTGATCGAGATTGGCCTGAGTCCAGGGCAGCAAAGTCATCCAACCGAGATGGCGCTCGATCTCTGCCAGGAATTGCCCGATCTCGCCGGCCGCGGCGTCGGCCTGCTCCTGCTGAAACCGCAGCAGTGCCGCGGTTTCCGACCGATAGCGAAACCAGGCTTCGACCGCGCCGCTGCCGAGCAGCGCCAGGCAGACCAACGCCGAAAACAACGCCATGTACTTTCGGAACAGGCGACCTTGGCGGCTTGACACGACCACCGGCCGAGGCCTGGTTTCCTGGCGAAGATCGGTCATTGCGGCGCGCCGCGTCCCCCGATTTTGATTCCCGTCCGCGTGACTTGTCCGATGCCCGAATCGAACCGGCGCAGGAACAAGACAAGCGCCTTCTTGCTATCACCCTATCAGAACCGGGTCCGGCGCGCCTCGGATTGGCGTGGCTTGCACCGTTTGGCTATGCTTCAATTTCCGATCTCCGATTGTGCGAGGGGACGAGATGGGCCTAGCGAGCGGTGTTCGTGCTCCTGCCTCAAGCGGCGGAACTTGGCGCCGCAGCGCCATCCGCTATGCCCTGGGTATCGCGGCGCTGGCTTGCCTGGGCGCCGGCGGCGCGCCACCGGTCGTGGCGATACTCGCCAGCGCGGAATTGCGCGCCGACGGCATCGACGCATTTCGGCAGTCCTTGCACGCGTTGGGCTTGATTGATGGCCGCAACCTGAACCTCGAATATGTCGCGGGCGAGGGCGATTACGGCCGTCTGAGCGCAATGGCCGCCGATCTGGCCAAGCGACGCGTAGCCGTCATCATCGCCATCAGCCTGCCGGCGGCACGTGCCGCCCAAGCCGCGACTTCCAGTGTGCCGATTCTCTTCGTCGCCGGTGCCGATCCGGTGGCCACGAAATTGGTGGCGAGCCTCAACCGGCCGGGCGGCAACGTCACCGGCGTCACCAACATGCTGGGCGAACTTGGACCGAAGCGCCTCGAGATCATTCTCGAACTCGTGCCCGACGCCAAGCGGCTTGGCCTGGTTTCCAATCCGACCAACCAGAACGCCGAGTCCCACGCCCGAAGCGTGATCGCCGCCGCCAATGCGGCCGGGCGCGAAGTGATCGTGCGCAACGCGAAAGGCGAAGACGACATCGTCCGCGCCATTGCCGATTTCGCCGCGCTTGGGGTGGGGGCCGTCTTGGTCGCCGACGATCCGGTCTTTACAGCCAAACACGAAACGCTGGTCGAGTCGGCGGCGCGGTTCAAGCTGCCGGCCATCTACTACGCCGCGACCTTCGTCGAGCATGGCGGGTTGATCAGCTACGGCCCGCGTTCTGGCCAGTCCTTCCCGCTCCTGGCCGGCTACGTGGCGCGCATCCTCAAGGGCGCAAAGCCCGCCGACTTGCCGGTTCACCGCCCGACTGCCTTCGACCTGGTGGTGAACCTCAAGACCGCGCGGGCGCTCGGCCTCGCCGTACCATCGGCGATCCTCTACCGCGCCGATGCGGTGATCGAGTAGAGCGGCGTAACGGCTTTCCTGCCGACTTGAAATCGCGCTTCCGCCTTCCCATATCGCTTTCCCCCTCGCGGTCGTGGCCGCGGGCGCTGATGGACAGGTGAAGGAATTTCAGGACGATCCGGCGGCATCCGCCGCGATGGCAGGCCATGCCGTGGCGCAGCTACGCCGGTTAACCTTCCGGCCTCGGCTCTTGCACCCGACATACCTAAATCCGCCAGCAATATCAAAGCTCTAGATGGTTACGAATTGGCCATTTGCGCGCATTTGCGCGCATTTGCGGCTCGAACGCGCGCCGGTCCGCGCGTTTGGTGACCTTCTCCGCGCCGTTGCGGCCCTGATGCGCGCCAGTGCGCGCCTTGGAACTCCGACTTCGCGCCGCGGCGTGACTTAACCCGCCGCCTTCTTCGCCAGCTCGACCAGCTTGACCGGCGCGATCATGTTGGCGTCCAGCGCCGCATCGGCCTTGGCGTCCATGCCGAAGGCCACCGCCATCAGCTGGCTGTAGAACACCACCGGGAGGTTGAAGCTGGTGCCGAACTTCTTGTTGATGGCGTCCTGGTACATCTCGACGTTCTGCTGGCACAACGGGCAAGGCGTGGCGATGACGTCGGCCCCGGCCTCGACCGCGGCCTCGACGATCTGCTTGATCAGGTGCAGGGTCTTGTCGGGGCTGTGCACCGAGACCGAGCCGCCGCAGCACGAGGTCTTGGGATCGTAGGCCACCGCCTCGGCACCACAGGCCTCGGCGAAGTTGTCCAGGAACTCGGGCTGATCGTAGGTGTCGTACTCGCCGCCCGATTGGGTGGCGGCGAAGGGCCGCACCGTCTGGCAGCCGACATAGCCCGCCACCTTGAGGCCCTTGAGCGGGTTGACGACCTGACCCTTGATGCGCTCGAGGCCGACATCGTTGACCAGCACCTCGCAGGCGTGACGGACGTTGAGGTCGCCGTCGTATTTCAGGTCGGCCGCGCCCAGCGCCTGGTTGACCCGCGCCCGGGTGCGGACATCCTGCTTGATCTTCTCGTTGACGCCATGGGTGTTGAGATAGCAGGCGGCGCAGGCGGTCAGCACGTCGTGACTGCCCTGCTGGCGGGCCTTGGCCAAATTGCGGCCCGACAGCGCGGTCTGCGGCAGCGCCCCGCCCTCGACATGGCCGACCGAGGCGCCGCAGCAGTTCCAGTCCTCGATCTCCTCCAGCGCGATGCCCAGCTTGGGCGCCACCGCCCGCAGCGACTTGTCGAGATGGATGGCCGAGGCCTGCGAGCTGCAACCCGGATAGTAGGTGTAGGTCTTGGCGCCGGCCTTGGGATCGCTCATGACGGCTTGCCTCCGGCGCGTTCGGCGCGCTCGATGTCCTCGGCCTTGGCCAGGATGGCGCGCAGATCGGCCGCGCCCTTGGCGCGATGCGGCAGGCCGAGATGCATCCGCCCGGCCTTGATCATGCGCAGAGCGATCGGCAGGTTCTCCAGCGCGCGGCGGATGCCTTCCTTGAGGCCGTGCGAGAAATAATACAGCGCCGTCACCAGCCGCTCGTCGGTGCGGCCGAAGCGGGCGACCGACAGCCAGAAGGCCTTGGAGAACTTGGGGGTCGATTGCGTGGGGGCGTAGCCTTCCTTCACTGCCACCGTCGCCAGGCTTTGCAGGATGGCGGTGACCGGAACCTTGCGCGGGCAGCGCACCACGCAGTTGTAGCACTGGGTGCAGTTCCAGATGGTGTTGGAGGTCAGCACCGCCTCTTTCATTCCGGCGCGGATCATCATGAACAGCTTGCGCGGGCCGTGGTCCATGGCGGTGCCGATCGGGCACGAGCCCGAGCACATGCCGCACTGCATGCACATCGCCACCTTGTCGCCGCCCTCGACGTGCTGGTAGACCCAGCGCGCAAAGCCGAGATCGTATTGCCGGCGGCCGGCGGAAGCCGCCGAAGCGGCGGCGGGCGCGGCGCTCATCAGCCGAAGCCCTTGAGCGGCGAGGGGCCGATCTTGTCGATCTCGGCCAGGTAGTCGTCGAGCAGCTTGGGCAGGCGCGCGGCGTCGGCGATCGAGACTTCCATCGGCCGCACCCGCTCCTTCTCCAGCGCCATGCTTTTCAGCGTCTCGCCCACCTTCTGCAGCCGCTCCTGGGCCATGGCGCTGCCCTTGACGAAATGGCACTGGTAGTCGTCGCCCGATTTGCAGCCCATCAGCACGATGCCGTCATAGCCCGAGGACAGCGCCTCCGAGACGCACACCAGGCTGACCGAACCCAGGCAGCGCACCGGCACGATGCGGACATAGGGATTGAGCCGCGACCGCGCGATGCCGGCCATGTCCAAAGCCGGCACGGCGTCGTTCTGGCAGGCCAGCACCAGCACCCGCGGCTTCTCGGCGTCCTCGTCCGGAATCTCGACCGCCTTGATCATCGAGGTCAGCATCTCGACCGAGTAGTTGTCGAAGCTGATGGTGCGCACCGGGCAGGCGCCCATGCAGGTGCCGCAGCGCCGGCAGCGCGAGGGGTTGACCACCGGCTGGCCCTGCTCGTTCTCGTCGATGGCGCCGAACGGGCATTCGACCGTGCAGCGCCGGCACTTGGTGCAGGTGGTGAGGCCGATCTTGGGGAAGCTGAGATCGCCCGAACGCGGGTGCAGGCCGCGGCCTTCGACCACGTTGCGGATCGCCTGGATCGCCTTGAGCGCGGCGCCGGTGGCGTCCTCGGCCGATTCCGCCATGTCCATCGGCCGCCGCAGCGGCCCGCAGGCGTAGATGCCGCTGCGCCGGGTCTCGTAGGGGAAGCAGATGAAATGCGAATCGGCGAAGCCGTCGGCCAGGATCGGCAGATGCGGACCCTGGCGGTATTGCAGGTTCAGCAGCGAGGCGCCTTGCGTCGCCGCGGCGGCGGGCGCCGCAGCCTGGGCGGCCGGCGCCTCGGCGGCGTAACCCGCGACCGGGATCGGCGACAGCGGATTGATGTCGGCCGGCGGCAGCGGCGCGGCCTCGCCGGAATCGCCCAGCTCGGTCGCGTTCGGCACCATGCCGGTCGCCAGCACCACCAGATCGAGCCCCTGCATCGGCACGCTTTGGCCCAAGAGCGCGTCGTCGTAGGTCACGGTCAGATCGGCGCCAACGCCCTTGACCTTGCCCTTGACGAACACCACGCCGGCTTCCTGGGCGGCGCGGTAGAACTCCTCGGCCGTGCCGGGGGTGCGCAGTTCGTCGTAGACGATGTAGACGCTGCTGTCGGGATCGGATTGGCGGATCTGCAGCGCCTGCTTGATCGACACCCCGCAGCACACCGACGAGCAATAGGGCAGATGGGCGGGATCGCGCGATCCCGCGCATTGCACGAAGGCCACCAGCTTGGCCGCGCGGCCGTCGGAGGGGCGCACGAGCGGTCCCTTGGCCAGCATGCCTTCCAGCGCCACGCCGGTAACAACGTCGGGCGTGGCGCCGTAGCCGAGATGGCCGAGCTTGTTCGGATCGTAGGGCCGCCAGCCGGTGGCGACGACGATCGCGCCGATCGCCTCCTCGCGCGCGGCGCCGCCCTGGCTCAGCTCGACCGCGAACTTGCCCGGCCCGCCCGAAGTCTTGACCACGCGGCATTCGCGCCGCACCTCGATCGCGGGATGGGACTCGACCGCCTTGACCAGCGCCTCGATGTCGTTGGCGCGCGGCTCGCGATAGGGCGGCAGATGCGGCATGCGCTTGGACCAGGCCAGCGACTGGCCGCCCAGCTTTGCCTCGCGCTCGACCAGCAGGACCTGATAGCCGGCCTCGGCCGCCTCGCGCGCCGCGGTCAGGCCCGAGATCCCGCCGCCCACCACCAGCACCCGCTCGCTGTAGGGCGCGATGTCGTAAGCCACCGGCGGGCTCGACTTGCGCGCCTCGGTCAGCGCCATGCGCAAATAATCGGCCGCGGCCATGGCCGCATCTTCGCTGCCCGGCTCCTGGGTCCAGGCTACCTGTTCGCGCAGATTGGCGCGGATCACCTGGGCACCATCGAAGCGGAAGCGATCGGCATTGACCCGCGACGAGCAGGCCGCGATCACCGGCTGGTTGACGGTGCCGGCGGCGATGTCGTCGCGGATCAGCTTGACTCCCGCCTCGCCGCAAAGGAAGTCGTGCTTGCGGCAGTGCGCTACCTTGTATTCCTTGGACGCGACCTTCTCGAGCGCATCCAGCGGCGTCGCCTGGGCGATGCCGCAGCCGCCGCAGAGATAGACCCCGGGCTTCTTGGCTTGGGCTTGGGCGGGTGCGGCCGACATCATGCCCTCCCGGCGGCGGCATGGCCGCCCGCGCCGCGGATCGCCTGGATCGCCTTCAGCGCCGCGGCCGTGGCCGACTGCACCGACATCGAGACGTCGAGCGGGCCTTGGGCGACGCCGGCAGCGAACATGCCCGAGCCCGGATCGAGCTCGGGCACGAGGAAGCCGTAGTCGTCGACCGCCAGCTTGGCGGGCAGCGCGCCGGCCAGCGACGGCTCCATCCCGGTCGCCAGCACCACCAGGTCATAGGGCCGGTCGTAGATTTCGCGGCTGACGGTGTCCTCGCCGTGCAGCACCGGATTGCCGGCGTCGTCGGCGGTGATCGAGGCCGGCTTCGACTTGACGAAGCGCACCTGCGGATCGGCCGCCACCCTGCGGTAGAAGGCCTCGAGCTTGTCGTGGGCGCGAATGTCGATGTAGTAGATGTCGACTTGGCCGTCGGCGTATTGCTCGCGCACATAGGCGGCGTGCTTGAGCGAGCCCAGGCAGCAAATGCGCGAGCAATAGGGCAAGTGGTTGTGATCGCGCGAGCCGGCGCATTGGATCAGCGCCACCCGCTTGGCCGGCTTGCCGTCCGAGGGTCGCAGGATCTTGCCGCCGGTCGGGCCGGTGAACGCCGCCAGGCGTTCCATCTCGACGTTGTTGATCACGTTCGGCACCCGGCCATGACCGTAGGATTGCAGCTTGGCGGCGTCGTAGGGCTTCCAGCCCGCCGCCCAGACGATGGCGCCGACGGCGAGATCGAAACGCCTGGGCTTTTCCTCGAGGTCGATCGCGCCGTATTTGCAGGCGGCCCTGATCGCATCGGCCTCGGGCGTGCCGATCACCTCCGGCGCCAGCACGTAGCGCATCGGATAGGCCATGGCGTGCGGCAGGTGCGCCGCCGGCACGGTGTCGAGGCCGTAATTGTAGGCGTTGGGCACGCGCGTCGTCGCCGCCTTGGCGCAGTCGCCGCAGGCGGTGCAGTTGGCGTTGACGTGCCGCGGCCGGGTCTCGATGGTGACGCCGAAGCGGCCGCGCGACCCGCTCACCGCCGCCACCGTCGCCATGGTCAGCACGCGGATGCGCGGATTGGAGCGCAGGCGCTGATAGTTGATCTCGAGCCCGCAGGTCGGATGGCACAGCTTTGGGAAGTAGCGGTTGAGCTGCGCCACGCGCCCGCCCAAGGTCGGCGACTTTTCGACCAGCACCACGTCATAGCCGGTCTCGATCACCTCGACCGCCGCCGTGATGCCGGCAATCCCGCCGCCGACCACCAACACGGTCTGGCTTTCCGCCGCTTCGCCCGCCATTACTTCCCCTCGAACTCGGCCTCGATCGCCTGACGCCAATTGACGAAGGCTCGGCGCGAAACATATTCTGATAATCGAATGTATCTGGTCAACCGCGTTTCGGCCCAATACCTATAAGAACTATCCGGGGAAGCCTCATGTCTACGCTCGTCCCGCCACATGGCGGCGGATCGCTCAAGCCTTTGTTGCAGGCCGAGGGGGCGCGCGGCGAGTCGCTGCGTCGCGCCGTCGGCCTGAAGCGCGTGCCGATGACCAGCCGCGAGACCTCGGATTTCCTGATGTTGGGGATGGGCGCCTATACCCCGCTGGACGGCTTCATGGGGCATGACGATTGGCGCCGCGCTTGCGCCGAGATGAAGCTGGCCAACGGGTTGTTCTGGCCGATCCCGATCACCTTGTCATGCGACAAGACATTGGCGGATTCGATCAAGCCGGGCGAGACGGTGGCGCTGTTCGATCAGGACTCCGGCGAGACCATGGGCCTGCTCGAAGTCGCCGAGAAATACGACATCGACAAGGTCTTCGAGAGCCGCCAGGTGTTCGGCACCGACGATCAAAAGCATCCGGGCGTGGCCAAGGTCTTGGCCCAGGGCGAGGTCAACCTGGCGGGGCGGGTGACGGCGCTGAGCGAGGGCGCCTATCCCCGGCAGTACCAAGGACTCTACTACCGGCCGGCGGAGACCCGCGAACTGTTCCGCGCCAAGGGCTGGAGCCGGGTCGCCGCCTTCCAGACCCGCAATCCGATGCATCGCAGCCACGAACATCTGGCCAAGATCGCGATCGAAGTCTGCGACGGGGTGCTGATCCATCAAGTGCTGGGCGCGCTCAAGGCCGGCGACATCCCGGCCGAAGTACGGGTCAAGGCGATCGACGCGCTGACCGAGAAGTATTTCGTCCCCGGCACCTACATCCAAGCCGGCTATCCGATCGAGATGCGCTATGGCGGCCCGCGCGAGGCGCTGCTGCATGCCCTGTTCCGGCAAAATTTCGGCTGCTCGCACCTGGTCATCGGCCGCGACCACGCCGGCGTCGGCAGCTACTACGGCCCGCTCGATGCCCAGCGCATCTTCGACACCCTGCCCGCCGGCAGCCTGGCGATTCAGCCGCTCAAGATCGACGTCACATTCTACTGCTATAAGTGCGACGGCATGGCCACCGCCCGCACCTGTCCGCACGGCGCCGAACACCGGCTGGAGATTTCGGGCACGCGGCTGCGCGAGATGTTCGCCAAGCGCGAGAAGATTCCCGACGAGTTCAGCCGCCCCGAGGTCGTCGCCGTGCTGCAGGAGTATTACAGCCAGACCGGGCGATGACCGCACGGCGCTTCTACGTCGTCGGCGCCAAGCTGGCGCCGGTCGGCTACGACAGCGAGGACATCGCCCTCAAAGTGGCGCGCGAAATGGGCGAAGGCACGGCGGTGGTCGACACCCAAGCCACGCCTTATCATCCCATGGTGCGCCGAATTCAAAACGGCGAGCCGATGTTCGACGCGGTCGGCGCCTGGCCGACCCGGCGCGCGCCCGAGCAGAACCTGATCGAGGCCGCCAAGACCGGCAGCTCGGCGATCGTCGCCGCCTTCGTCGCCGCCTTCGTCGCCGCCGGGCTGGACGTCAATGCGCGCGATGCCAACGGCGCCACGGCGCTGATCTGGGCGGTGGCGCGGCGCGTGCCGGACTGCGTCAAGCTGCTGTTGGCGGCCGGAGCCGACGCCTCGGCGCGCGATCACAAGGGCAAGAGCGCGCTCGATCTGGCGTCGGCCAAGGGCCAGGACGCGATCGCGGCGCTGCTGCGCGGTGCCGGCCCCGGAAATCATTGTTGACTCCGCATTGTGGTTTCATATATTAAAAATTGAATGTGAATTTTGGGGTGGATTTGCCTCGTTTCCGGCCGGTTTCGGGTCGAGCGCGAGGTGCATCAGCGGGGGAGGAATTTCCGGGGTGGAGCGTCCGCACGCTCGAGTCATGGCCCGGAATCAACCATAGCCAGGACGACCACGATGCCGACATTCGTTCACACCGAGAAGTGCGACGGCTGCAAGGGCGGGCAAGTCACCGCCTGCATGTACATCTGCCCGCACGACCTGATGAAGCTCGATGTCGCGCGGATGAAGGCCTACAACCAGGAACCCGACCAGTGCTGGGAATGCCAGTGCTGCGTCAAGGCCTGCCCGCAGCAGGCGATCGAGGTGCGCTCGTTCCAGGACTGGGTGCCGATGGGCGGCGCCGTGATCCCGATGCGCACCGACAATTCGATCATGTGGACCATCAAGTTCCGCGACGGCGAGGTCAAGCGTTTCAAGTTCCCCAACCGCACCACGCCGGTGGGCTCGATCGACCCCTATGCCGACAAGCCGCCGGCGGGCGATCTCGATAGCCCGCTGCTGTTCACCGAGGCCAACCAGCGGCTGCCGGTGATCTGAACCGCCACGATCCGATCGCTCGTCGCATAGCATTGAGAGACAAGGGCACGTCATGACCCAAGGCACCTTCGGCAATCCCGAAATCGTCGAGTACAAGACCGACATCCTGATCGTCGGCGGCGGCATGGCCGCCTGCGGCGCGGCCTACGAAGCCAAGCGCTGGGTCGGACCGGACGTCAAGGTGACGCTGGTCGACAAGGCGGCGATGGACCGCTCGGGCGCGGTGGCGCAGGGCCTGTCGGCGATCAACACCTATCTCGGCGAGAACTCGCCCGAGGACTATGTGCGCATGGTCTCGGCCGATCTGATGGGCATCACCCGCGACGACCTGGTGTTCGACGTCGGCCGCCACGTCGACGGCACCGTGCACCTGTTCGAGGAATGGGGCCTGCCGATCTGGAAGACCAAGGAGACCGAGGGCGTCGCGCTCAAGGACGGCGGCAAGCCGATCCGCTCGGGCCGCTGGCAGATCATGATCAACGGCGAGAGCTACAAGACCATCGTCGCCGAGGCGGCGAAGAAGGCGCTGGGGATGGAGAACATCTTCGAGCGCGTCTTCATCGTCAAATTGCTGCTCGACGCCAAGGAACCGAACCGCATCGCCGGCGCGGTCGGCTTCTCGGTGCGAGAAAACAAGATCTACGTCTTCCGCGCCAGCGCCGTGCTGATCGTCGCCGGCGGCGCGGTCAACGTCTTCCGGCCGCGTTCGACCGGCGAAGGCATGGGCCGCACCTGGTATCCGGTGTGGAACGCGGGCTCGACCTACGCCATGGCGGCCGAGGCCGGCGCCGAGATGACGATGATGGAAAACCGCTTCGTCCCGGCGCGCTTCAAGGACGGCTACGGGCCGGTCGGCGCGTGGTTCCTGCTGTTCAAGTCCAAGGCCACCAACGGTTTCGGCGAGGACTACGTCAAGAAGAACGCCCACATGCTGGCCGACTTCGCGCCCTACGACAAGGCGGCGGTGGTGCCGACCTGCCTGCGCAACCACGCCATGCTGCACGAGATGAAGGAGGGCCGCGGCCCGATCCTGATGGACACCCCGACGGCGATGAAGGCGCTGGCCGCCAACATGACGCCCAAGGAGGTCAAGCATCTCGAAGCCGAGGCATGGGAGGACTTCCTCGACATGTGCATCGGCCAGGCCGGCGTCTGGGCGGGCATGAACATCCGCCCCGAGGAGACCGCCTCCGAGCTGATGCCGACCGAGCCCTACCTGCTGGGCAGCCATTCGGGCTGCTGCGGCATCTGGGTGTCGGGTCCCGAGGACCTCAACTCGCCGGCCGAGTGGAAGTGGGGCTACAACCGCATGACCACGGTCAAGGGCCTGTTCACCGCCGGCGACGGCGTCGGCGCCTCGGGCCACAAGTTCTCCTCGGGCTCGCACACCGAAGGCCGCATCGCCGCCAAGGCGATGGTCAAGTTCGTCCGCGACAACAAGAGCCATGCCCCGGCCTTCAAGGCCGACATCAAGGCCATCGCCGAGGAAATCTACCTGCCGGTGCGCAACTACATCGAGCACAAGGACAAGACCACCCACGAGGACATCAACCCGCATTACATCCTGCCGCGCATCCTGCAGATGCGCCTGCAGAAGCTGATGGACGAGTACGTGGCCGGGGTGTCGACCTACTACCAGACCAACGGCAAGCTCCTGAACATGGGCCTGCAATACCTGACCATGCTCAAGGAAGACTCGCTCAAGATGCGGGCCAAGGACCTGCACGAGCTGCTGCGGGCGTGGGAGAACTACCACCGCATCATCGCCGCCGAGGCGCATCTGCGGCACATCCTGTTCCGCGAGGAGACGCGCTACCCCGGCTTCTTCTATCGCGCCGACTTCCCCAAGCTGGACGAGGCCAACTGGAAGTGCTTCGTCAATTCGCGCATGGATCCCGATACCAAGCAGTGGACCATGATGAAGAAGAAGCACGTCGACCTGGTGCCCAAGATCTACGGCGGCGCCAAGCACTGAACCCAAGTGACCGGGAGGGCGGGGCGCCGATTGACCGGCGCCCCGCTTTTCTTTTGAATCCGGCCTGCGATCGAGGGAATGCGCATGACCGGCGACCGTAAGCAAGACGACCTGCCCCTCAGCCCGGAGGAAGAGGCCGAGGCCGCCCAGCACGCCCAGCGGCAGGCGGCCGAGGGCGATGCCAGCATGAAGATGTTCGCCGGCGTCCGCGCCCAGGCGGCGGGGCCGGTGACGCCGGTGCGGCTCGCGCCCGACGACCGCTTCGCCTTCCGCTGCCATCGCGGCGTCGCCTGCTGGAACGCCTGCTGTCACGGCGCCGACGTCACGCTGACGCCGCACGACATCCTTCGCCTCAGCCGCCGACTCGGCATCCGCCCGGCCGAACTGCTGGAACGCCACACCGTGCCGGCGGTCCACGAGCCCAGCGACATGCCGGTGGCGAAGCTGAAGATGGCGGGCGAGGACGGCAAGGGCGCTTGCGGCTTCATGGTGGCCGAGGGCTGTTCGGTCTACAGCGACCGGCCGCTGACCTGCCGCTACTATCCGCTCGGCCTGGTTTCGCACAAATTGAAGGATTCGCCGGCCAAGGAGGATTTCCACTTCCTGGTGAAAGAGGCCCACTGTCAAGGCCACGCCGAAACGGCGACCCAAAGCGTGGCCGAGTTCCGCAGCGAACAGGCCGTGGCCGAGTACGAGGAGGTCAATCGCGGCTGGGTCGACATCCTGATGAAACTGGCGTCATGGAAGACGCTGGGCGGGCCGATGGGCAAGACGCCCTCGATCCAGGCGCGGCAGATGTTCTTCATGGTCTCGACCGATGTCGACCGTTTCCGGCGCTTCGTGTTCGAAACCCGGTTCCTCGCCACCTACGACATCGACCGGGCGGCGATGGCGCAGATCAAGGTTGACGACGAGGCGCTGCTGCGGCTGGGTTTCGACTGGCTGAAGAACGTGCTGTTCAACGAACCCACCGTGGCGCTGAAACGCGACGTGCTTCAGGGCGCGGTGGCGCGGGCGCGCGCCGGCGCCGGCGGAGTCTGAGCCGGCCGCGTTCGAACGAGACCGCGATCGGTTCATAGGGAATCGCGGCCGCGATTCCCTATGAACCGTGAATTCTGGTCCAGAGCGGGATACGCGGGCACGATCCGCGATCTGTCTTGAATCCCAGGATTCAAGACGGATCGATCACGCCCTAGTTCCGTGCCGCCAGCGCGCGCAGCGCGCCGCCAAGCGAGCCTTCCTCCAGGTACTTCACGCCGATCGCGCCGCCGGCCAGGATCGAACCCAACGCCAACAGGCTGCCCGCGGCCAAAGTGCCCATGCCGGTCACGCCCTGGCCGATGGTGCAGCCCAGCGCCAGCACGCCGCCCAAGCCCATCAGCGCGCCGCCGCCGAGATGGCGCAGCAGATCGGCGCGGTCGGCAAAGCCTTCGAGCCGGAAGCTGCCGCCGGATATGGCGGCGAGGAAACTGCCCAGCACGATGCCGCCGGCCACGGCGACGCCGAAGCTGATGGTCGCGCCGGTGAAGGTCATCAGGTATTGCAGCCCTTCGCCGACCGGCGCCACCAGCGTGACCGACACCAGCGGCACCGGGTTGAAGTCGTCGGCGCCGAGAATGCCCGTCACCGTCCACCCCGCCACGCTGCACAGCCCGATCACCAACCCGGCGAAAACGTCGCGCGGGCTCGAACGGAAATCCGCATCCTTGAAGCAGAACCAGAGCAGGCCCGCGGCCGCGACCACGGCGACGGCGCGTCGCGCGGTCTCGGCGGCCAGGCCAAAACCGAGTCCGATCATGTCGCCGAGATGTTGGGTCTTGAGGCCCAGCGCCTTGAGATCGAGATTGGTGGCGGCCTCGAGTTGGACCCGCAGCGGCGCGATCAGGCCGCGCAGCGTCATATAGGCCACCAACCCCAGCACCAGCGCCACCACCAGCGCCTTGAGATTGCCGGCGCCCAGCCGCACCAGCGTGCGGCTGCCGCAGCCCCCGGCCTGGGTCATGCCGAAGCCAAACAGGAGGCCGCCCAGGATCGCGCCGGCCCAGCCGAAATTGGCGGTCAGGTAGATCGACTTGTCGATCGCCACCGCGCCGCCCGAGGCCAGCGCCTGGGTGCCGATCACCGCCACCGCCGTCGCCAGCAGCCAGGTGCGCAAGCGCCTGCCGTCGCCCATCAGCAGCTGATCCGAAATCCCGCCCATGGTGCAGAAATTGGTGCGTTGCGCCACGGCGCCGAACACGAGCCCGATACCGAGTCCGCCCAAGCCGACGACGCCGGTGACCGCCCATTCGCCCATGCCTCGACTCCCCTGCCTTGCCGACAGATGCGATTTTTCGAATATATCAAATCGCCGCGGCCGCCGGTAAGATGCCGCGTCATGACGGACCGCGACCTCCGTTTCGCCGCCGTGATCGCCGCCATCGACGCGGCCAATGCCGACGACCCCCGGCGCGTCCGAGTCGGCGAGGACGAGTTGCCGTTCGAGGTCGCCTATGCGCGGCGCATGACCGAGCGCTTGGCGGCGATGTATCCCGAGGCATCCGAGCTTTTGCGCATCGCCGCCCGCGGCCAGCACGTTCGCCGCTTCGATGTGCCGCGCGAACGCTATGCCGAGGGCCGCGAGGGCTACAACGAATGGCGCCGCGCCTGCCGCGAGCATCACGCCGCCTGCCTGGCCGAGGCGATGGCGGGGCACGGCTACGATGCGGCCGAGATCGCGCGCGTCGGCATGCTGGTGAAGAAGGAACAGCTCAAGAAGGACAAGGAATCGCAGGCGCTGGAGAACGTGGTCGATGTCGTCTTCCTCGAACACTATTTCGAGGAGTTCGACCGCAAATACGCCCATTACGAAGATGCCAAAATCGTCGACATCGTCGCCAAGACGCTGCGCAAGATGTCGCCCAAGGGCCATCGGGCGGCGCTGGCGCTGGACCTGGCCGAGCGGCCGCGGCGGCTGGTGCTGGCGGCGATCGAGCGCGAGGCGGCGACGCTGGCCAAGATGGCGGCGCACGCCGTCGATTGAAGAGGGACGCCATGGTCAAGAAGCGCAAGCCGAGCCGGACCAAGACCGCGCGCAAAACGCCTGCCCGCAAACCCGCCGCCAAGCGCAAGGCCGTGCGCGCGGCAAGGCCGACGCCGCGCCCGCCCAAGCTCGTGTTGGAGCCCGAACGCCGCCGCCGCTATGTCCCCAGCATGGGCGATCTGCTTTATCCCAGCGGCCAGCCCGAGATCGATCCCGATTTCCCCGACGCGCCGGCCGATTGGTCGCGCGGTCGGGCCGAAGGCGCGGCGCAAGCCCTCGGCCTCGCGCTGACCGCCGAAATCTGCGAAGTGATCCGCGTCCTGCAGGGCTGCTACAAGGACGAGGTCGCGCCGCGGCTGCGGCTGCTGCACGATGCGCTGCAGGCGCGCTTCGCCGCTCAAGGCGGGATGAAATATCTCTACGGCGTGCTGCCGGGCGGGCCGATCGTCCAAGGCTGCCATCTGGCCGGGCTGCGGCCGCCGGCAGGCGCGCGCGACCAGTCCTTCGGCAGCGTCGCCTGAGTCGTGCCTATCCGCGCTTTGCCGCGCGGACGAAGGCGACAAAGCGCCGCGCCCAATTTCCGGCGCGCGCGGTCGAACGCAAATGGCTGAACCCGGCCAGGACGTTGCGCGTGACGATGCCGTCATGGACGCCGTCGATGCCCTGGCCGCGGCGCATGCGATAGGCGAAGCGGGTCGCGCCATCGAGGTTCTCCAGCGCGGCATGATGGAACTCATGCGCCGGCACCCCTGCGCCGGGAGGATCGGGCCAAGGCATGGCATCGGTCTCGGCCAGTTCGACCAAGCCGCGACCTTGCGGCCGTTCGCGCATCACCGTGTCGGCAGAGACGGCGCCGACCATGGCGTGGCGCTGGCCCTGCCAGGCAATGCCGCGGGTCAGGTACATCAGGCCACCGCATTCGGCATAGATCGGCATCCCGCCCTCGGCCGCAAGCCGAATGCGCAGGCGCAAGGAGCGGTTCGCCGCCAGCGCGTCCATGCAGGTCTCGGGAAAGCCGCCGCCCAGGAACAGGCCGTCGGCCGACGGCAAGTCGGCATCGCGCAGCGAGTCGAAAAGCGCCAACTCGGCGCCCGCAGCACGCAGGGCCTCGAAATCATCGGGATAGTAGAAGCCGAAAGCCGCGTCACGGGCGATGGCGATGCGGACCGGTGCGCCCGTCATCGCCGGTGCAGCGGCCGGGTCTGGCGCCGCCAATGCGGGCGCCGCGCGGGCTATTGTCAGAATCCGATCGAGATCGACCGAGGCCGCGACGGTCGCGGCCAGCCGCGCAACGACTTCGTCGCTTGCCGGCGTCTCGCTCGGCGTCACCAGGCCGAGATGGCGCTCGGGCATCGCCGGCACCGCGTCGCGGCCGATCGCGCCCAGCACCGGCAGGTCGGTATAGGTCTCGAGCGCGCGGCACAGCTTGGCCTCCTGGCGCGCGCCCGACACGCGATTGAGGATCACCCCTCGAACGGCCACCGCAGTGTCGAATCTGGCCTGGCCCAGCACCAGGGGTGCCACGCCGCGGGTGATGCCGGCGCAATCGATCACCAGCACCACCGGCGCCACCAGCAGCTTGGCCAGGGCAGCGCTGGAATCGCTGCCCGCCACGTCGATGCCGTCATGCAGGCCCTTGTTGCCCTCGATCAGCGCCAGATCCGCGCCCGCCGCCTGGCGCGCGAACAGCGCCCGAATTTCGGCGGCGCTCTGAGTGTTGAAGTCGAGATTGTAGACCGGCCGGAGACTGGCTCGCGCCAGCCACATCGGGTCGATGTAGTCCGGTCCCTTCTTGAAGCCCTGAACCGAAAGCCCGCGCCGCACCAGCGCCGCCGCCAGGCCGATGCAAAGCGTGGTCTTGCCCGAGGACTTGTGCGCCGCCGAGACGAAGAGCCGCGCCATGCCCTCACCGCGCCGGATGGCGCGGCAAGAACGGCAGCAGCGCGGCGCCGATGCCGATCAGCAACAGCGCGAAGGCGGCGCCACCGAGGCCGAGCGCGAGCTCGTAAAACGAGGCGCGATAGGGCGCGATCTCGCCGTCATGGAAGGAACTGGTGATCTCCATGCCCGGAAACAGCGTCTGCGGATAGACCTGCCCGCCGATGATGACGACATAGAACTGCGCCAAGCCGCCGACCAGGACCATGATCGCGGCCAAGTTCAGTCGCGCCATGGTCGGCGCCGACAGCAGCAAGAGCGCAAGCGGCAGGACTCCGCCGATGCCGACTTGGCCGATCCAGAACAGCTGGGTGATGCCGCCGCCCTCGAGCAGCAGGAAGCGCTCGATGCCGTGATGGGCGCTGGCATAGAGATTGGTGAGGTGATGCAATGCCGTGAAGTAAAGCGTGGCGGCGACGAAGATCGCCAGCAGGCGCTGCCAGCGCGACAGCATGTCGTCGGCCAGCAACGGCTCGCCGAGGGCACGGCCGCAGGCTGCCAGGATCGGGATCGACGCCGCCGTCCCCAGCGCCAGCGAGGATGCGATGAACAGCGGCGCCAGCACCGCGGCGTCATAGGCTTCGCGCGCCACCAACCAGCCGAAGATCGAGCCCGTGCCGGTAGTCAGCACCAGCCGCCAGAGGAAGGCCAGCCAGCCGATCGGCTTCGACCAGCGATCGGAGCGGCCGAGTTCGCGGTCCATCATCGCTACCAGGTAGGCCGCGACGATGGCGACGAAACCGACATAGAGAAAGATGTTCCAGGCGAAGATCGAAGCGAAGTTGTAGCGGGTCATGGCGACGATCAGCCGGTCCGGCCGCCCGAGATCGAGCACCAGCACCGCCAACCCGCCCGCCAACAGCGCGATCGCGATCAGCCCCGACAACCTGGCGTAAGGCTTGTAGTCGGCCTGACCGAACACCGAGGCGATCGAGGCCGCGTTGAGCGCCCCCGAGGCGGCGACGATCAGGAACACGGCGAAGACGTGCGGCAGGCCCCAGACCACGCGGTTGGTCATGCCGGTGACGACATGTCCCTCCAGTTCCATGACATGCGCAGCCCAAAGCCCGACCATGGCCAGGACGGCGAGCACGCCCAACCCCGCCCAGTATTCGCGGCCGGGCTGCTCGATGCGGCGAAAGACGAGGCGCGCCATCTAGAGATTCCGGTAGGCCACGCCGGGATCGCAGCCGAGATCGGCCCGCACCTTGACGGTGCGATAGCGCACGACCCGCTTGGCGATCTCGCTGTCGGGATCGTTGAGGTCGCCGAACAGCATGGCGCCGCCGGCACGGTCGGCGCAGGCCTCGGCGCAGGCCGGTTCGTGCCCGGCATCGATCCGGTGCACGCACAGCGTGCAGCTTTCGACCGTGCCCTTGCCGCGCGGCGCGTGCGGCTTGGGATCGGTCACCGCCTCGTGGACGAAGGAGCGCGCACCATAGGGGCAGGCCATGACGCAATAGCGGCAACCGATGCAGATGTGCTTGTCGACCAGGACAATGCCGTCGGCCCGCCGGAACGAGGCGCCGGTCGGACAGACATCGACACAGGGCGGGTTGGCGCAGTGTTGGCACATCATCGGCAAGGTGACCGCCGCCTTGGTCTTGGGATCGCGCACCGTCAGCGCGCGGATCCACTGCGCATCGGTGCGCGAGCGCGTGCCCCCACCCCAGCCATTCTCGGTCTTGCAGGCCTCGACGCAGGCCGTGCAGCCATCGCCGCATTTGCCGACGTCGATCAGCATGCCCCAACGCGTCTTGGCCGAGACCTTCTGGTCGGGCGCGCGGGCCTGAGCTTCGAACACGTGCAGCGTGACGCCCGGCGCCAGCGCGATCGTCGCCGCACCCGCCAGCCCGCGCAGCAATTCGCGCCGGTCGGGCGCGCTCATCGCTTCGATCCTGCGGCTTCGGCCATGCGCTCGGGACGCGAGGCATGGCAGTCGAAACAGTCGACCCGCACCGCGGCATAGTCGTGGCAGACGCGGCAGAAATGCCGTGAATCGGCCGCGGTCACCGCCCGTCCGTCCTCGCCCGCAACAGCGTGGCAAGCCAGACAACCGGCGAGGCTGAAGCGCGGCGTGCGCAAGCCCTCGTGCACCGTGGCATCGCGCTGGCGATCGAGCGCGACCATGTGATTGCGCCGTATCCAATCGGTGTCGGCGACGCAGGCCTCGCCCTGGCCGCGCGGCACATGCGGCCGGTCGGTTCCCTTGAAGCGGGTCAGCGCAGCCGCGCCGGCGGCGACCGCCACCAGGGCGGCCAGCGCTGCCACGAGGACAAGTCGTCCGCGCGCGGTCATGACGCGCCGCCTACTCGCCCAGCCCCATCTGGATGTAGCCGGTCGGGCAGACGTCGGCGCAGATGTGGCAGCCGACGCACATGGCGTAGTCGGTGTAGACATAGCGCCCGACCGCGCGTTCCTTCTTCGGCACGCGCTTGACCGCGGTCTGCGGGCAGTAGATCACGCAAGCATCGCATTCGAAGCACAGCCCGCAGCTCATGCAGCGCTGCCCTTCGCGGATCGCCTGCTGCTCGGAGAAACTCTCGATGCGCTCCTTGAAGTTGCCCAGCACGTCCTCGGCCGAGAGGTGGATTTCCTTGCGTCGCTCGCGCGGCTCGTACTTGAAATGGCCCTTGAACAGCGCGCTGTGCGGGATGATTTGAGAGCCCGAGCGGTCCTCGTAATTGTGCACCGCCCATTTCGAGTCCGACGTGCCGCGGGTCTGGCCATGGGCATAGGCTTGCGGTTCCAGGCTCCGCTGATGCAGTTCCTCCAGCAGGTTGAAATGATGGACGTCGACCTTGGGCCGCTTGTCGAAGGGCTGACCGGAGAGGAAATGGTCGATGGTGTCCGAGGCGATGCGGCCGTGGCCGATGGCGGTGGTCAGCAGATGCGGGCGAATGACGTCGCCGCCGGCAAAATGCTTGGCGCGCTTCTTGGTGCGATAGCCGGGCTGGATCTCGATGAAGCCCTTGCCGTTGTCGAGTTCGCCCAGGCCCTCGAGATCGGCCATCTGGCCGATGGCCGAGACGACGATGTCGGCCGTCAATTCGAATTCGGTGCCGGGCTTGGGTTCGGGCCGATTGTTGGCGACGGTGCATTCGCACATTTTGAGGCCGCGCACCCGGCCGCGCTGGTCGGTCAGGATCTCGAGCGGCATGACGCTGCCGCGGATTTCGACGCCTTCGCGCAGGGCATCCTCGCGCTCGCGCTCGGCCGCGGTCATGGCTTCGATCGGGAACAGCGAGGTCAAGATGGCGTGCACGCCCTCGCGCCGCAACGCGCCGGCGACGTCCTGGGCGGTGAAGCCGGTGACGCCGTGGCCGGCGGTGTCGTGGCGGGCGGCGATCTTGACGTGGCCGAGGCGCCTGGCCACCGAGGCGACGTCGATCGAGGTGTCGCCGCCACCGACCACGACGATGCGCTTGGCGGTCGAGAACACCCAGCCATGGTTGAAGGCGTCGAGGAATTCGACGCCCGTCAGGCAGCCTTCGGCGCCCCAACCCGGGACCGGCAGCGGTCGGCCTTTCTGCGCGCCGATCGCCCAGAACACGGCATCGAAGTCGCGATCGAGCCGGTCGAGCGAGACGTCCTTGCCGACCCGGACGTTGAGCCGCAGCTCGATGCCCATGTCGGTCACGCGCTTGATCTCGGCGTCCAGCCGGTCGCGCGGCGTGCGGTAGTCGGGAATGCCGTAACGCATCATGCCGCCGAGCTGCTCGTTGGCCTCGAACAGGGTCACGCCATGGCCCTTGCGACGCAGGAAATAGGCCGCGGTCAGCCCGGCCGGCCCGCCGCCGATCACCGCCACCCGCCGCCCGGTCGAAGCGCCCGGCGCCGCCGCCTTGATGCCCTGCTCGATCGCCCAATCGCCGACATATTGCTCGACCGCGTTGATGCCGACGAAATCCTCGACCTCGTTGCGATTGCAGCCGTCCTCGCAAGGCGCCGGGCAGACCCGCCCCATCATCGAGGGGAACGGATTGGCCTCGAGCATGCGCTGGAAGGCGTATTCCTGCCAGCTGGTGCCCGGGGTCGTCGGCTTGTCCATCTGGCGCGCGATCGCCAGCCAGCCGCGGATGTCGTGCCCCGACGGGCACGAGCCTTGGCAGGGCGGCGTGCGGTGGACATAGGTCGGGCATTTGTAGGAACGGTCGGCCTGGAAGATTTTTTCGGTCAGATCGTCCCAATCGCCCCACATGCTCTCGCCGTTCTTGAAACGGCGGAAGGTATGCGACTTGTCGGGCTTGGTCGGATTCGTGCTCATGCCTCGTCTCCCGCCGCATCGTCCGTCGGCGGCTTGGCGCCGTCGAGGACGATGGCGTTCGAAACCATCTGATGGACGCTGACGATGGCCTCGCGATCGAAGCCGTAATGCGGCAGCACCGAACTGAACTGCGCCTTGCAGATCGCGCACATCGCCGCCATGTGGGTGACGCCGTGATCCTCGGCCACTTGGCGCAGCGCGCGCATGCGCGGCTGGGCGCCGGCCTTGCGCACCGCCATCAGCTCGTCGGTCAAGAGGCCGCCGCCGCCGCCGCAGCACAGCGTGCTTTCCTTGATGGTCTCGGGCGCCATGTCGAAGAAATGGTTGCAGGCGGCGCGCAGGATGGCGCGCGGGATGTCGAACTGGCCGCCCGGCCGGTCGCCCATGCGCGAGCCGCGGGCGACGTTGCAGGAATCGTGGAAAGTCAGTCGGACGTGGTCGTTCTTCGACTTGTCGAAGCGCAGCTTGCCGGCCTGCATCTGCTCGTAAGTGAACTCGCAAATGTGCTGGGGCACGGGATGGCGGCGGTCGAGAAAATCGAACGGCCCGGCCAGGGTGTCGAGAAAGCTGTAGGCGGCGCGCCAGGCATGGCCGCATTCGCCGATCACCAGCCGCTTGACGCCGAGATCGAGCGCCGCCTCGCGGATGCGCAGCGCGACCTTGCGCATGACGTCGTAGGATCCGATGAACATGCCGAAGTTCGCCGCCTCGGTGGCGTGCGAGCTGATGGTCCAACTGATGCCGGCCTGGTGGAACACCTTGGCGTAGCCGATCAGGCCGGCGATATGCGGCTCGGCGAAATAGTCGGCCGAGGGCGAGACCAGCAGCACCTCCACGCCCTTGCGGTCGAGCGGGAATTCGACCCGCACGCCGGTGGCCTCCTCGACTTCGTCCTCGAGATCGGACAGCGTCGCCGCCAGCGCCTTCTTGGGCAGGCCGAGATTGTTGCCGATCTTCATCACCTTGCCGAGGATCTCGTTGGAATATTTCTGGCCCTTGCCGATCGAATCCATGATCTCGCGCCCGGCCATGGAAATCTCGGCGGTGTCGATGCCGTAGGGACAGAACACCGAGCAGCGGCGGCATTGCGAGCACTGGTGGAAATAGCTGTACCAGTCGTCCAGCACCTCCGGCGTCAGGTCCTTGGCGCCGACCAGCCAGGGCAGATATTTGCCGGCCAGGGTGAAGTGGCGGCGATAGACCTGGCGCAGCAGGTCCTGGCGCGCCACCGGCATGTTCTTGGGATCGCCGGTGCCGAGGAAGTAGTGGCATTTGTCGGTGCAGGCGCCGCATTTGACGCAGGCATCGAGATAGACCCGGAAGGAGCGGTATTTTTCGCGCAACTCGCCGATCTTGGCGATCGCCATGTCGTGCCAGTCGGTCGCGAGTTCTCCCGGGAAACCCAGCGCGGTTTGATGATTGGCCGCGGCGGGATAGGGCTTGCTGGCCGCCATGCAGCCGGGCGCCAGCTCGGGAATTGCCAGCGGATCGGCGATTTCGGTGTCGGTCACCCGGTCCATGTTCGGCCTCAGCCCCGCCCCGATTCCAGCGCCCGCGCCCAATGCGCCAAATGCCGGCGCTCGCGCGGATTGTCGGCCTGGTTGCGGGTCGGGCTGAAGAACAGACCGGGCGCGTGCAGCAGCTTGGAATAGGGGAAGACGATCATCAGCAGCGCCACGAGGCCGAGATGGACCAGCAGCAGCGGGTCTGCCGGCAGCGGCTGCCAATCGAAAGACACGAGACCGCGGAAGAACGCCTTGACCGCGACGATGTCGGTCGGCGCCAGATACTTCATGCCGAGACCACTGGCGGCGATGCCGACCAGAAGCGCCAGCATCAGGTGATCGGAGGGTGCGCTGATGTAGCGGATGCGCGGCACCCAGATGCGCCGCGCCCACAGCCCAAGCAGGCCGGCCAACATGGCGAAGCCGGCATAGACTCCGAAGGGCTGGACCGCCGTCACCCACTCCCACACCGGCTGGGTGACGTAGCGCAGATGGCGCAGCAGCGACAGCACCAGCGCGGCGTGGAACAGCCAACCGAACAGCCAGATCCACTTGTTGGCCTTGAACAGGCTTTCGAACAGCACCACTTCGCGCAAGAGTCGCAGCGCGACACCGCCGGTCGTGGTCGGCGCCGGCGTGGTCGGGATCTTCAGCGGCGCCGGAACCCGGGCATATTCCCAGATGCGATAGCCCAGGCCCGCCGCCAGCACGCCGAAAGCGACGTAATACGCCGCGGCGAAGACGGCGGCGAGCATGTCGCCGTCCCGGAACTCAGACGCAGCCGGTCGGCTTGGGCAGGCCGGCGATCTTGCATGCCTGTTTGGCGGGTCCGTAGGGGAAGAGCTGGTAGAGGTATTTCTGATCGCCCTTCTCGGCGCCGAAGGCCTTCTTCATCGCCTTGACCAGGACGCGGATCGCCGGCGCGACCTGATATTCGTCGTAGTACTCGCGCAGGAAGTTGACCACTTCCCAATGCTCGGCGGTGAGGTCGATCTTCTCGTCCTTGGCGATGATCTCGGCCAAATCTTTGTTCCAGTCGGCGAGGTTCTTGAGGTAACCCTCCTCGTCGTGTTCGAAGCTGCTGCCGTTGATGACATAAGCGGTCATGACACTGTCTCCTTGCTCGGTATCCGCATTCTAGGCCCCTCGCGCGCCGTCGTCACAGCCAGGACTGGACGCGGCGGTGCTTGGCCGCCAAATCGACGAAGCCGCCGTAATCGACGGTCTTGATGCCTTCGATCAGGTCTTTCTCGGCCATGCCGCGCGCCGCCAGATCGGGCGCCAGCACGAACAACGCGCAGATCTTGGCCGCGGCCTCGACCACCGCGGCGAAGGCGGTCCGCTTGCGCGCTCCCACCACCGCGTCCTCGATCATCAACAGCGCATCGCCCGGCCGCACATGGCCCAGCGCGCTGATCAGCGCCGCGCGCTCGAAAGGCGATTTGTTGACGGTGTGCAGGGTCGACATCGGCGGTTCCGATCAAAAGCTCAACAGCACGTCTTGTTCGGCCATCAGCGTCGCCATCTCGGCGCGGCCGACGACTTGGATCGAGGGCTTCTCCTCGTCCGCGTCGTCGGGATCCTCGTGCACGATCGGCATCAGGTCCGCGGTCGCGAGGCCGCGCTCGGCCAGCGACTCGCGTTCGACATAGAGCCGCGTGATCTCGTAGTCGCCGAGCGCGCGATAGGTCGGCGCGAAATTCTTGGTGCCGATCGCCTGGGTGTTCTGGCCCTTGACCAGTTGGAAGACGCCGTCGTCGAGGAAGGCCAGGCAGACCTCCTGCTCGAAGGCGGCCGAAATCAGCACCACCTCCAGCGCCTCGAGGGCGTAGATCGTGCCGTGCGGCGCCTTGCGGTTGACGAACATCAGCTTCTTCCTGACACCGCTGGGCAGCTTAGGGGCTTCGACTTCGGCCATGCGCGCCTCAATCGCCGAAGGTAACCATGCGATCGGCCAGGATCGCCGCTTCGACCAGTTGGCCGAGGCCGGAAATGCGGAAGCCGGGAGCGATGTTGTCGGCGTCCTTGCCGTGGCGCTTGGCCTCGCCCGCGTCCAGCACGCCGCGGCGCTGGGCGGCGGCGATGCACACCACCAGATCGAGGCCGTGCTTGGCGGCCAATTCCGACCACGACTTCTGCAGGTTGCGGTCGTCCTGCGGCGGCACGGTCAGCCGCGTGCCGTTGTTGACGCCGTCGTTGTAGAAGAACACGCGCACGATCTCGTGACCCTTGGCCAGCGCCGCGCGCGCGAACTGCAGCGCGGAATCCGAGGCCTGGTGGGTATAGGGCCCTTCGTTGACGACGATGCCGAATTTCACGCCCGGCTCCAGCTCGCTGCCGCGCCGCGCCTAGAAGTGGACATGCGCCGACATGTTCATGGTGTGGCGCGCGCCGACCCAGGTGTCGAGATGGTGCTTGGTGAAGGCCAGTTCGGTCAGCTCGAAGAAACGCGGCCAGCCGATGCGTTCGATCCATTCGCCCATGCGCTCCCAGTCCTTGGCGTTCTTCTTGTAGGCGTAGAGGATCTTGCGCACGACCTCCTCGACTTCGGGCCAGCGCGGCGGATTGTTGGGCAGATTGGCCACCACCAGCTTGTGGAAGGTCGGGCGCGAGCGTGCATTGGAATGCTTGCCGCCGACCCAGATCGCCAGCTTGGTCGAATCCGGTCCGTTGATCTGCATCGGCGGACAGGGCGGATAACAGGCGCCGCAGCAGACGCATTTCTTCTCGTCGACCTCGAGCGAGGGCTTGCCGTTGACCATCGCCGGGCGGATCGCCGCCACCGGACAGCGCGCCACCACCGCCGGCCGCTCGCAGACGTTCGCCACCAGGTCGTGGTTGATGCGCGGCGGCTTGGTGTACTGGACGTTGATGGCGATGTCGCCCTGGCCGCCGCAATTGACCTGGCAGCAGGAGGTGGTGATGCGCACCCGGTTGGGCATCTCCTCCTTGACGAATTCGGTGTGCAGCATGTCCATCAGGCTCTTGACCACGCCCGAGGCGTCGGTGCCGGGGATGTCGCAATGCAGCCAGCCCTGGGTGTGCGAGATCATCGACACCGAATTGCCGGTGCCGCCGACGGGAAAGCCTTCGGCCTGCAGATTCTGGATCAGCGCCGGCACCTTGTCGAAGCTGCTGACCATGAACTCGATGTTGGAACGGGTGGTGAAGCGGACATGGCCCTCGGCAAACCGGTCGCCGATGTCGCACAGCTTGCGGATGGTATAGACGTCCATCTGGCGTTGGGTGCCGGCGCGCACCGTCCACACCTCGTCGCCGCTTTCGGCGACATGGTGCAGCACCCCCGGCCGCGGCCGATCGTGCCAGGCCCATTTGCCGTAGTTCTTCTTGAGCAGCGGGTGCATGTAGGGGAAGGGATCCGGCACGCCGGTCTCCTTCGGGCGGCGCGGAGTGACCTTGGTCTCGGCGGCCTTGGCTTGGCTCATGGCGGCAGCTCCGGCGGGGCTATTCCGCCGCCTTGGCGACGGGCGGCTTCTTGGCGGCGCGTTCGAACTTCTTGCGTTCGAAGTACTTCTCGGCCTCCTCGGTGAAGTCGTCGGTGCGGACGTAGCACGAAGTGCGCGGATGGCGGACCATGTTGGGATCGGGCTCGATGCCGACCGCCTCGAGGAAGGCCGGCAGGCCGATGCGGTCGATGGTCTCGCCGATGCGCTCGTGCTCGAGCGCGTTCTCGCCGAAGAACTCGAGCATTTTGCCGGCCAGCTCGACCAGCGCCTCGTAGTCCTCCTCGGTCTGCAGACGCATGAACGGCACCATCATCGTGCCCATCAGGTCGCCGACCTTGAGCGCGCGCTTGCCGCCGACCAGGATCGAGGCGCCCTTGTCGTCGCCCGGCCGCAGCGCCTTGGGCATGACGTTGAGGCAGTGCATGCAGCGCACGCAGGCCTTGTTGTCGACCTCGAGCGTGTTGTCGTCGTTCAGGCTCAGCGCCCGGGTCGGGCACATGGCGATGACGTGGTCGATGGCGTATTTGCGGCCGACCGCGCCGACATAGGCCTTGACCTCCTCCTGGTCGACCTTCATGTCGTCGCGCCAGGTGCCGATCACGGCGAAGTCGGCGCGATGGATGGCGTTGACGCAATCGTTGCCGCAGCCCGAGAACTTGAACTTGAACTTGTAAGGCAAGGCCGGGCGGTGGATCTCGTCGACGAATTTGTTGAGCACCGAGCGGTGCGCCTTGACCTCGTCGTAGCACGACATCTCGCAACGGGCATGGCCGACGCAGGAAGTCGAAGTGCGCAGCGCCGGACCCGCGCCGCCAAGATCAAAGCCGATCTCGTTCAGCGCATCGAACGCCTTCTGGGTGTTCTCGGTGGTGCAGCCCTGGAACATGATGTCGCCCGACTGGCCATGGAAGGCGATCAGGCCCGAACCGTGCTCCTCCCAGATGTCGCACAGCTTGCGCAGCACCTCGGTCGAATAGTGATAGCCCGCCGGCGGCTGCACCCGCAGGGTGTGAAACTCCTTCGACGCCGGGAACTTGTCGGCCACCTCGGAGAAACGCGGGATGATGCCGCCGCCATAGCCGAACACCGACACCGTGCCGCCCTTCCAGTAGCCGAGGCGGTTGGTATAGGAGTGCTCGAGCTGGCCGAGCAGGTCATTCATCATCGGCGCGTACTGCTTGCCCTTGGAATCGCGCAGCCGCTTGAGGCCGGTGACGAAGCTGGGCCAAGGCCCGCCCTCGAGCTGGTCGAGATGCGGCGTGACGTGCTTCGCGGCCCCAATCTTGTCGTCCTTGGACATGGCGGTCCCTTTGTCGCTGGTCATCATGCCGAGCACGAAGGCCGGCCAGGATGGAACGGTCGGGCCGGCGGCGGTGGTCGCGCGATCTTCGGCTGCAGACATGCCGGCTTCCCTCCCTGGCGGCGCATGGCGCCTTGGCACCGGAACGGCCGGTCGGCCCGAATTCGGGCGCGGCCGCCCCCCAATTTGCCAATCGTTATCATATACGAAAAATAGAATATTTGAAGTGTCCGATGGCCATGCTAAGCAACAAGGCGACTGTGAGGCGAGGTCGCGCCGCCATGCGTCCAGCGTCGTTCTTGCTCGATTTCCGGTCGCCATGACTGCTGTTGCCGGCTTGCCGACTCCCAGAACAGACTGGGAATCTGGATCTCGGCTGGCTGCCGCCAAGGCGTTCGAACTTGGCGACGACAATGCTTATCGGCGTTGGCGAGAGCGCAAACTGCGCGATTATCCGGAATCCGCCGCCGACATCACCGTGGACATCGCCGCCTTGACCGGGCCGACGCATGGGGAATGCTCCGCGATGCGATCGGCGATCGAGCGTGCCAATATGTGCCGCTATCGCTGGCGCAACCCCTCGAGCGATGCCGCACGTTCGAGGGCCGCTTTGAGCGGATTGGCTCGGACGTTTGGACTCGCGCGCTACGAGTCGCACCCTTCGGCGGGTGCCGACGGCTTGGTCGCGCTGGAAATGGCAGAAGGCGGACGCCGCTCGGACTACATCCCCTACACCAACCGGCCGCTCGGCTGGCACACCGACGGCTATTATCGCTGCGATGGCCCCGACGGCCTGATTCGCTCGGTCGTTCTGCACTGTCACCGCCCGGCCGGAGAGGGCGGCGAAAACGGCTGGCTCGATCACGAGATTGCCTATATCCGGCTGCGCGACGCCGATCCCGATTTGATCGGCGCGCTGATGCACCCTGCCGCCATGACCATTCCGGCCGATGCCGCCGGCCCGGAAAGCCGGCACCGGCCTAGTATCGGCCCGGTCTTCGCCGTCGACGGCGCGGGGCGCCTCGCCATGCGTTTCAGCGCGCGCAAGCGCAACGTCGCCTGGCGCGACGACGCCAAGACCCGCGCCGCCGCCGCCATGCTGGACCACGTGCTGGCCGAAGAGCCGTTGGTCCTGCGCTTCAGGCTGGATGCCGGCGAAGGCGTGATCGGCAACAACGTGCTGCATCACCGCCTGGCCTTCGCCCCGGCCGCGGCCGGTACCGCCGGCCGTCTGCTCTATCGCCTCAGGTCATACGATTGCATCGCCACGGGAGACGCCGCGCCATGAGCGACATCGGCGACGGGCTGATCAAGGTCAGCGATCTGGTGATCGGCAATCCCAACGTCCAATCCTTTGCCGATTTGCGGCGCTATGTCGCAGAAGCCGCGCGGCGCGGCTATCGCTTCCTGCAGTTCGACGTCAAACCCGATTTCGTCGACACGCCGCGCAATTGGGATTTCGTGCTGGAGACCGATTTCTACGCCCGCGACGGAGGCCCGAAGTGAGCGCCGAAACCAAGTCCCGCATCGCCACCCTTGCCGCGCCCTATGGCCGCGAGATTTGGCTGGACGAGGTAGCGTTCGAAAGCGGCATGCGGCTCTTGCGCGCCACCGTCAAGGAAGGCCGCCGCTTCACGCAGCTCGATCTCGACCCCGATGCGGCCGAACGACTGGGCTCGACCCTCATCGATTGGGCGCGGCGAACCACGCCCAAGGCCGAAGCCTGATGGACCAGCTTCCGGTCTTTTTCGATCTCAAGGATCGCTGGGTGGCGGTGATCGGCGGCGGCCCGCAGGCGGCCCGTCGCGCCGAGCTGGCGCTGCGCGCAGGCGCGCGGGTCAGGGTCTTCGCGGCCACACTGGGGGGGGATTTCGAGACCGTGATTCGCCATCCCGATCGCATCGCTCACGTCCCGCGCCTGCCGGCCGCCGCCGATCTCGAAGGCGTGACGCTAGTGTTCTGCGCCGACGGCGACAAGGCCTGCAACGCCGCCGGCCGCGATCTGGCCAAGGCGGCGCGGATCCCCTGCAACGTCGTCGACACGCCGGAATGGTGCGACTTCACCATGCCCTCGATCGTCGATCGCTCGCCGGTGGTGATCGCGATCTCGACCGCGGGCACCTCGCCCATCCTCGGCCGCATGATCAAGGCCAGGATCGAGACCATGCTGCCTGCCGCCTATGGCCGCATCGCCCAGTTCGTCGGCCGTTTCCGCCGCAAGGTCACGGTTGCGATCAAGAGCTTCGATGGTCGCCGGCATTTCTGGGAGCGGATTCTCGAAGGACCCGTGGTCGACCGCGTCCTGGCGGGCCGCGATGCCGAAGCTGCCGCCGAATTCGAAGTCGAGCTTGCCGCCGCAGCCGCCGGCATCGCACGCAGCCGGACCGGCGAGGTTTATCTGGTCGGCGCCGGACCGGGCGACCCCGACCTGGTCACCTTCAAGGCGCTTCGTCTGATGCAGCGGGCCGATGTCGTGCTTTACGACCGCTTGGTGGGCGATGGCATCCTCGGCTTGGTGCGTCGCGAGGCCGAGCGCATCTACGTCGGCAAGCTGCCGACCGAACACACCGCCTCGCAGGACGAGATCGGCGCCATGCTGGTGCGGCTTGCCCAGGAGGGCAAGCGCGTGCTGCGATTGAAAGGGGGCGATCCCTTCCTGTTCGGTCGCGGCGGCGAGGAAATCGAGCGCCTGGCCGGGGCGGGAATTCCGTTCCAGGTCGTGCCCGGCGTCACTGCCGCGCTGGGCTGCGCCGCCTATGCCGGCATTCCGCTGACCCATCGCGACCATGCCGGTGCCTGCGTCTTCGTCACCGGCCATTCGCGCGAGGGCAAGGTCGATCTCGACTGGACGGCGTTGGTGCGGCCGCGCCAGACCGTGGCGGTCTACATGGGACTTAGCCACCTGGCCGAGATCGCGCGCGGCTTCGTCGACCATGGCGCCGATCCGGCGCTGCCGGTGGCGGTGGTCGACGGCGGCACGCGGCCCGAGCAGCAAGTCGTGATCGGCAATCTGGCCGACATCGCCCAGCGCTCGGAGGCGGCCGCGCTGAAGGGGCCGGCAATTCTCATCGTCGGCACCGTGGTGCGCCTGCACGAGACCCTCGGCTGGAACGCCACCGGCTCCCAGACCAGCTAAATTTTGACGCGGACCGTCATCACCGGGCAGGTGCTGGCGCTCAACACGCGCTCGGTCACGCTGCCCATCAGCATTTTTTCGAAGGTGTTGCGCCCGCGAGTGCCCATCACGATCAGATCGGCGCCGCGCGCCGCCGCCAATTCTATGATCTTGACCTCGGGATCGCCGTTCTCGACCACGCCGTCGGCGTCGAGGCCGGCGGCCTTGAAACGCGCCGAGGTACGGGCCGCGATCTCGACCGCCTCGCGGCCGCGTTCGGCATTGAACACCGGCCGAATGGACGACAACACCGTTACCGGAAGCCCGCGCTGGCGCGCCATTGCCGCCGCCACCTCGGACGCCGCCTCGGCGAATTTCGAGCCGTCGGTGGCGAGCAGAATGCGCTTCGACCAGGATCGCGCCGCCTTGGGGACCACCAGCACGCAGCATCCGGCCGAGCCCACCACCCGCGCGGTCGCGTCGCCCAGCATCACCCGCGCCAGGCCGCGCCGGCCGCGCCGCCCCATGACGATGACATTGGCGCCGATCTCGCCGGCCGCGGCGGTGATTTCGAGCGCCGGGTCGAGGCCGTGCCGCACCAGCGGCTCGATGGCCACGCCGCGCTCGCCCGCGCGCTCGACCAGGCCATCGAGATACTCCACCGCCTGATCCTCGGCCTGCTCGATGCGTTCGGGCGCGATGGCGTCGAGTTCGGGCGCCGACAGCACCATGGTCATCGCCGTCAACGGCACGCCATGATCCTTGGCCAGCGACAACGCCACCTCTTCGGCGCCGGCGCTGAACTCGGACTGGTCGGTCGCCAGCAGAACACGACGGATCGCGCCGATCGAGGGCGCGGCACTGCTCATCGCTGGTCTCCCCTCGCCGTCAATGGCCGCCCCCGAGCAAACCCGATGCCGCCAGCACCAGGACAGCGACCTCCCCGATGACGATGCTAGCATAGATGCGATCGCGCATCGCCAACAGCAATGGCAGAATACGCAGGTAACAGCCGATGGTCAGGGTCGAGAGCAGGGCGATGCCAACATAGCTCAAATAATCGCCGCGATAGGCCACTTTCAGCCATGCCCAGCCGGTACCGATTCCGATCAGGTCCTGATAGGCTTCCGCCGAGAGCGACCAACGCCGCGGCACCTCTTCCAACGGCACCACCGGCTCGGGGAACCCGGCCATATAGAGCGTCAGCGCGATCACCAATATGCCGAGACAGGCGCGCATGCCGTAATCCAGCCAGACGCCGTAGATCAACTGTTCGGGTGATACGAAGCGTTTGCGTCCCGACATCGCTCCGACTCCTATATTCCCAGGCCTTTGAGGAAGGCCCGCAGCCCGGCCAGCAGCAGCATGACGATCACCACCCGACGGATCTGCGCGGTCGACACCACCGCCAGCAGCCGTACGCTGACGAATGAGCCAAGCATCACGCCGATGATCGAGGGTACGGCGATGATCGCCAGCACCGCGCCCTGGTTGATGTAGACCCACACCGCCGCGGTATCGACGATCGACAGCATGAAGGTGCTGGTGGCGACCGAGACCTTGAGCGGCGCCCCCATCACCAGGTTCAGCACGGCGACATTGGCCCAGCCCGCGCCGATGCCGAACATGCCCGCCAGCACGCCGATGCCGGCGAACAGCGCGAGACCCAGCGGCGTGCGGTGGACCCGCCACTCGATCTTTCGCCGGCGCACGAAATCGATGTAGACGCCGTTCATGCGCAGCGCGTCCGACAGCACGTCGGCACGCGGCACGTCGGGAAAGTCCGACTTGCGCGAGCGCAGCATCACCCCGACCACGCCGAGAATGGTGACGCCGAGGCCGAGTTGGACCCACTCGACCGGCAGGGCCAGGCCGAGATAGGCGCCGCCGATCGCGCCGATCGAAGCGATCAGCGCCAGCGGCATGGCCAGGCGCAGGTTGGCCATGCCGGTGCGCAGCAGGGCAGGCCCGGCGGCGATCGCCACCGAGAGGGCGATCAGCAGGCCGGCTCCGCGCACGAAATCGAAGTGGAAGGGAAACAGCCCGCCGACGATCGGCACGAACAGCACTGCGCCGCCGACGCCGGCCAAGACGGCGACGATGCCGAGCAGAAACGTCACCACGAACAGCAAGACCGGCCAGATCCACCACGGCAGGGCGAAACCGCCCAGCTCCGAAGCCGCCGCCAGCGCCGGTGCAGACGTCAGAATCAGACCCACGGCCAGGATCGCGGTCAGCCCGCCTCTTCTGGTCACCGGACGGTCCCAAGCTGGCTTGCCATGAAAGCAGTCATCGCGGAGATCACCGGCCGAAACGCGCCGGGCGACGGCGCCTGCGGCACTAATCGGCCATGGCGCGGGCCAGGTCAAGCGCCGCCGCCGCCATCCTCCCGGCCTAGCCGTTCAGGGGCCTTCTCCGATCCAGCGATTGGCGCTAAGTAGACGCGTTCTCCAGCGACAGGATATGGCCAGCATGACCACCCGCGGTCTCAAGGATCTCAAGATCAAGCTGTTCCAGGACGGCGCCGACCTCAATCAAATGGTCGAAGCCTACAAGAAGGGCGTGGTCAAGGGCTTCACCACCAACCCGACCCTGATGCGCAAGGCCGGAGTCACCGACTACGCCGCCTTTGCCAAGGCCGCGATCAAGGCCATTCCCGATCGGAATATTTCTTTCGAGGTGTTCTCGGACGATCTGGCGGGGATGGAGCGCGAGGCGCGGGTCATCGCCTCCTGGGGCGGCGACACCTCGGTCAAGGTCCCGATCTCGAACACCAAGGGCGAAAGCACCGTCCCGCTGATCCGCAAGCTTTCGAGCGAAGGGTTCTCGCTCAACGTCACCGCCATCTTGACGCTCGATCAGGTCAAGACGCTGGCGCCCGCGCTCAACCCCAAGGCCAAGAGCATCGTCTCGGTCTTCGCCGGCCGCATCGCCGATACCGGCGTCGACCCGGTGCCGCTGATGAGCGCCGCCGCCGCCGCCTTGGCCTCGAACGCCAATGCCGATCTGCTATGGGCCAGCCCGCGCGAACTGCTCAACGTGTTCCATGCCGAGGATTGCGGCTGCCGGATCATCACCGCCACGCCCGACATCCTCGCCAAGCTTGGCCTGATCGGCAAGGACCTGACCCAGTACTCGCTGGAGACGGTCAAGATGTTCTATGCGGATGCCACCGCCGCCGGCTTCAAGATCTGAACCGCGCCCGCGCTACTCGACCAACTCGTCGCGGCGATAGCCCTGGAAATAGAGCGCGACCGTAAGGTCGCCGAAGTCGATGCGCGCACGCGCCGCACGCGCCGCCTTCGGCTTGGCCCGAAAGGCAATGCCCAGGCCCGCCGCTTCCAGCATCGGGATGTCGTTGGCGCCGTCGCCCATCGCCAGGGTGTTTTCGCGCCCTAGTCCGAGCCGCCCGGTCAATTCCGTCAGGATCGCCAGCTTGGCTTCGGCGCCCTGGATCGGCTCGGCCACTTCGCCGGTCAGCCGGCCGCCGCGATCGATCAACCGATTGCCGCGATGCTCGTCGAAGCCCAGCGCCGCGGCGACCCGGCCGGTGAAAAAGTCGAATCCGCCCGAGACCAGCGCGGTATGCGCGCCATGCCGGCGCATGGTCCGGACCAACCGCCGCGCGCCCGGCATCGGCACGACACGCTGGTCGTAGACTCGCTGCAAGTCGCCGAGGCTCAGCCCGGCCAACAGCGCCACGCGCTCGCGCAAGGCCACGGCGAAATCGATTTCGCCGCGCATGGCGCGCTCGGTGATGGCGGCGATCTTGGGCTTGAGCCCTAGCAGATCGGCCATCTCGTCGATGCATTCGACCGTGATCACGGTCGAGTCCATGTCGGTCACCAGCAGCTTCTTGCGGCGATGCGTGGCTGGCTGGACGACCAAATCGCAGCCGGGATAGGCCGCGCGCAGGGCCGGCTCCAACCCCTCGACCGCCGGTTCGAAGGCGATGTCGAAGGCCTCGCCGGGCGAGAGCCAGTCCGGCGTGCCCGGGCGCGCGCCGGCCGCCGTCAGCAGGGCGATGGCGGCGATCGGCTGCGGCGCCGGTCCGGCGATGGTGAGGATCTGGGTCACGGGCTAGATTGCGCGCATGGCAAGGATCGTCGTCATAGGCGGCCCGACGGCATCGGGCAAGTCGGCCGTTGCCGCGCGCCTGGCCGAGGCGCTTTCGGGAACGGTAATCAATGCCGACGCGCTGCAGGTTTATGCCGAACTCGAGATCCTGACCGCGCGGCCGAGCGCCACCGAAACCGCGCGCCTGCCGCACCGGCTCTATGGTGTGTTGTCGGCGCGAGAACGCTGTACCGCGGCGCGTTGGCGCGGGTTGGCGCTAACGGCGATCGACGCGGAATCGGCGCGAGGGCGCGTCCCGATCCTGGTCGGGGGAACCGGCCTTTACATCCGCGCCTTGCTCGAAGGCCTGTCGGAAATTCCGGCCATTCCGGAATCGCTGCGGGTCGAGCTGCGAGCGGTCGGGGATAGCGGCGCATTGCATCGTCGCCTGGCGCAAATCGATCCGCTAGTGGCCGCGCGCTTACGACCCAGCGACCGACAACGCGTGTTGCGCGCTCTCGAGGTCAAGCTTGCGACCGGCCGCGGGCTGGCGGAATGGCATGCAGGATTGCGAACCGCGCAGGGCCCAGAAGCGCTTTGCCTTGTGGTCAACCGACAGCGCGAGGAACTCTATGCGCGCTGCGATGCTCGCTTTGCGGCCATGATCGAGAGCGGCGCGCTGGACGAGATCGACCGGCTTGCCAATATGGAACTTGAGCCGTCCCTGCCGGCGATGAAAGCCATCGGCGTGCGGCCGCTCTTGGCCTATCGCCGCGGCGAGAGCGACCTTGCGACGGCGATCGCCAAGGGTCAGCAGGAGACTCGCAACTACGCCAAGCGCCAACTGACCTGGTTCCGCCATCAGCTCAAACAGGCCCGCATGTGCGACCTGACCGGCGCCGACAACCGGCAATTTTCGGAAAGATTCGATCGAGAAATCTTGCCGATAATTCGCCAATTCTTGTTGACGTCCCCGAGCGCGAGCGGATAGGGTCGCGGCCCTTTTTGGCCATTGCAAACGGGTGAAAGGATCCCGGTGTCATGAGCGGCGAGCAACAAGTCCTGTCCGGCGCGGAAATCCTGTTGAAGGCCTTGAGCGATCAGGGCGTCGACATGATTTTTGGCTATCCGGGCGGGGCGGTGCTGCCGATCTACGACGCGATATTTCAGCAGAACCGCATCCGCCACATTCTGGTGCGCCACGAGCAGGCGGCGGTGCACATGGCCGAGGGCTATGCCCGCTCGACCGGACGGGTCGGCGTGGTGCTGGTGACCTCGGGCCCGGGCGCCACCAATGCCGTAACCGGCCTGACCGATGCGCTGATGGATTCGGTGCCGGTGGTCTGCCTGACCGGGCAGGTGCCGACCCATCTGATCGGCAACGACGCCTTCCAGGAGGCCGACACCGTCGGCATTACCCGGCCCTGCACCAAGCACAACTACCTGGTGCGGCGGATCGAAGACCTGGCTCGCGTCACCCACGAGGCGTTCTATATCGCCCGCAGCGGCCGTCCGGGGCCGGTGGTGATCGACCTACCCAAGGACGTGCTGATGGCCAAGCATGTCTATGCCAACGGCGCCGGTATCCAGCACCGCAGCTATCGGCCGCGCACCAAGGCCGACACGGCCGAGATCGCGCGCATCGTCGAGATGCTGGCCGCCGCCAAGCGGCCGGTGTTCTATGCCGGCGGCGGCGTGATCAATTCCGGGCCCAAGGCCTCGCGCGCCTTGACCGAACTTGTCCACCTCACCGGCGCGCCGATCACGCTGACCCTGATGGGTCTCGGTGCCTATCCGGCTTCGGACAAGCAGTTCGTCGGCATGCTCGGCATGCACGGCACCTACGAGGCCAATCTGGCGATGGCCAAGAGCGACCTGATCGTCTCGGTCGGCGCGCGGTTCGACGACCGCGTCACCGGCAGGATCGACGCCTTCGCTCGCGGCGCGCGCAAGATCCACATCGACATCGACCCGTCCTCGATCAACAAGAACGTGGCGGTCGACCTGGGCGTGGTCGGCGACATCGCCGAGGTGCTCGGCGACGTGCTGGCGGAGTGGCGCCGGCGCCGGCCGGCGATCGACGAAAAGGCGCTGGCGGCGTGGTGGAAGCAGATCGAGGATTGGCGCGCGGTCGACTGCCTGAAATACGTCCAGGACCCCAACGGCCCGATCAAGCCGCAATACGCCATCGACCGGCTCTACCACTTCACCCGCGGCCGCGAGACCTTCATCACCACCGAGGTCGGCCAGCACCAGATGTGGGCTGCGCAGCGCTTCAAGTTCGAACAGCCCAATCGCTGGATGACCTCGGGCGGGCTGGGCACCATGGGCTATGGCTTTCCGGCCGCGCTCGGCGTGCAGCTGGCGCATCCCGAGGCGACGGTGATCGACATCGCCGGCGAAGCCTCGATCCTGATGAACATCCAGGAACTCGGCACGGCCGCGCAGTACCGCCTGCCGGTCAAGCTGTTCATCCTCAACAACCAGTACATGGGCATGGTCCGCCAGTGGCAGGAGCTGCTGCATGGCGGGCGCTATTCGGAAAGCTATTCGGATGCCCTGCCCGATTTCGTAAAGCTGGCCGAGAGCTTTCACGCCGTCGGCCTGCGCTGCGAGCGTCCGGGCGATGTCGATGCTTGCATCCGCGAGATGCTGGCGGTCGACAAGCCGGTGGTGGTCGACATGCGGGTCGATCCCAAGGAGAACTGCTTTCCGATGATCCCCTCGGGCGCGGCGCACTACGACATGCTGCTGGGCCCCAACCAGAAGGCTGCGATCTCCGATCACGGCCTGACCATGGTCTAGCCGTCATGACCGAAGAAACCATCGAAACCCATATCCTGGCGGTGCTGGTCGACAACGAGGCCGGCGTGCTGGCGCGCGTCGTCGGCCTGTTTTCGGGCCGGGGCTACAATATCGACAGCCTGACCGTGGCCGAGGTCGATTCGACCGCGCACCGCTCGCGCATCACCATCGTCACCTCAGGTACGCCAATGGTGATCGAGCAAATCAAAGCCCAACTCGGTCGCCTGGTGCCGGTGCACAAGGTCTCGGACCTCACCGTCGAGGGCCCGCATCTCGAACGCGAACTGGCGCTGGTCAAGGTCGCCGGCACCGGCGAAAAGCGGGTCGAAAGCCTGCGCATCGCCGACATCTTCCGCGCCCGCGCGGTCGATTCCACCGCTGGCAGCTTCGTGTTCGAGATTTCCGGTTCGTCGGACAAGCTGACGGCGTTCGTCGACCTGATGCGCGGGCTGGGCCTGGTCGAGGTCAGCCGCACCGGCATCGTCGCCATGAGCCGCGGCGCCAAGCCGTTTTGATGCCAACCAGCGTCGAACGCGATCGGTCAACCCGCCCTCGGGGCATGATCGTTTCGTCTTGAACCACAAGATTCAAGACGGAACGTGACGCATGCCCTCGCATCCCGCCCTGGACCGCGATTCGCGGCGTGCAGGGAATTGCGACTGCTATGCCATGCGAGCCGATCGCGGTCCAAATGCGAGTCAGCGGCCGCCCATCACCTGAGATGACACGGCGCGCGGATCGCGCCGGGGCCAGCGCCCGGCCTCGACCTGGGCGATGAAATCGGCCACGGCGCGATTGAACAGAGTCGGCTCTTCCAGGTTGATCAAATGTCCGGTCTTGGGCACGACCAACAGCCCCGACGCCGGCAGAACGCGCTTGAGATAGATCCCAGGCTGAAGCGTGTGATCGTCCTCGTCGCCGCAGACGATCAACGCCGGAACCGTCATCGCCTTGAGCTTGTCCTCGAGATCGTAGAGCGAAGGCCGGCGGGCCTGCACGCCGCGCATGGTGTTGGCCGAGCCCTCGGCCGAATGCTCGGCCAGTTGGCGCTTGGCCTCGAGCCAGCCGCGCGGGTCCTTGGCCTGGAACTGCACGCGGGCCGCGGTCTCGGCGTAGGTCTCGGCGACCTTGGCCATGCCGTCCCGCAGGATACGATCGGCGGTGGCGCGGGCTTCGGCACGGAAGGTCTCGGTGAAGGCCTTCTCGGCGCCAAGCCCGCAGCCGGCGATGGTCAGCGACAGCGCGCGCCCGGGATGGGTCAGTCCGAAATGCAGGGTGGCGAATCCGCCCATCGACAGGCCGACGACATGGGCGCGATCGATGCCGGCCCCATCCATCACCGAGCGGATGTCCTCGACCGCGCGGGCCTGGGAATAGCGTTCCCAGTCCGCCGGCACGTCCGAGGGCGGATAGCCCCGCGCGGCAAACGTCACGCAGCGATGCCGGCGGGAGAAAAAGCGGACCTGCGCTTCCCAGCTGCGATGATCGCCGGCGAATTCGTGAACGAAGACGATCGGCGTGCCCTGCCCGGTCTCCTCGACCCAGAGCCTGACGCCGTCGTCGGTGGCAATGTGCGGCACGGCCGGTACTTGGTCTGCGCCCGGCCAGTTGCGGCCTAGAGCCGGCGGCCCAACTCGGCGATCGCCTGATCCGCGAGTCGGCTCCGCGTGGCGGCGTCGACCTTGGTTTGGAGCACATCGCGCGCGGCACCGACCGCGGCCTCGATCGCCGCGGCGCGGACTTCGGCCAGAGCCTGGGCCTCGGCCTTGGCGATCTTGGTCAGGGCGCGTTCTTCGCGCCGCTTGAGCGATTGGGTCAGGTCCTCGGCCGCCTGGCGGGCCTGCCGCTCGGTCTCGGCCCGGGCCATGGCGACGATGTCCTCGGCCTCGCGCATAGCGTTCTTGTGCTTCTGGCGATAGGTCGCCAGCAGTTCGGTCGCGTCCTCGCGCAGCTTGCGCGCGTCCTCGAGTTCGCGGCGGATCTTGTCGGCGCGGCCGTCGAGCGCGCCGATCAGGACCCGCTTGATCGGCTTGAACACCGCGATCACGAACGCCACGAAGGCGATGGCAACCCAGAACGAGGCGTTCATGTCATTGCCTCCGGTCCATCGCCCGGCCGACCGCGGCCTGCAACTCGGCCGTGCTCGGCGCCTGCCCGACCAATTTCTCGACCAGGCTTCCGGCCAGATCGGCCGCCGCCCCGCGGACATGGCCGAGGGCGCCGGCCTTGGCCTCGGCGATGCGGGCCTCGGCCGCCTTGGACTGCGCGGCCAGCTTGGCCTCGACTTCGGCGATGCGCCGCGCGCTTTCGCGCGCCGCCTCGTCGCGCGCCTTCTGCACCATCGCCATGGCCTCGGTCTTGGCCTTGTCGAGCGCGGCCTGGTACTCGGCGATCGAGCGCTCGGCCTCGACGCGCAGTCGTTGTGCCGTGTCGAGGTCCTCGTTCAGCCGCAGGGCGCGCGCCTGCAGCACCTCGCCGATGCGCGGCAAGGCGACGTTCTTCATCAGCAGGAAGAACGCCCCGAACAGCACCGCCAGCCAGAAGATCTGCGGCAGGAAGGTGCTGGGATCGAGTTGCGGCATGACGCGGCGCCCGCCGGTCCGGTGCTAGCGGAACAGCACCAGGAAGGCGATCAGCAGCGCGAACAGCGCGATCGCTTCGACCAGGGCGAAGCCCAACATGGTGAAGGGAAACACGATCGGCTGAGCGGCCGGGTTGCGGGCCACCGAGGCGATGAACGAGGAGAAGATGTTGCCGATGCCCATGCCCACGCCACCCAGGCCGATCACGGCCAATCCGGCGCCCACCAGCTTCGCGGCTTCGACGTCCATGTCAATGTCCTTTCGTTGCGATTCGAGTTCGGAGGTTTTCGGGATCTAGTGGTGCAGGTGCAACGCGTCGTTCAGGTAGAGACAGGTCAGCACCGTGAAGACGTAGGCTTGCAGGAAGGCGATGACGATCTCGAGCCCGGTCAGCGCGATCAGCACCGCGAACGGCAGCACCCCCGCCAGCCCCATCATCACGACGAAGCTGCCGAACACCTTCATCATGGTGTGGCCCGCGGTCATGTTGGCGAACAGGCGCAGCGCCAGGCTGACCGGCCGCGCCAGATAGGAGATCACCTCGATCACCATCACCAGCGGGATCAGCGCCTTGGGCACGCCCTTGGGCACGAAGAAGCCGAAGAAATGGGTGCCGTGCTTGATCAGCGCGATCAGGGTGACGCCGAGGAACACGAACAGCGCCATCGAGAAGGTGACGATGATGTGGCTGGTGACGGTGAAGGTGTAGGGCACCATGCCCAGCAGGTTGGCGCCGAGGATGAACATGAACAGGGTGAAGATGAAGGGGAAATAGGGCCGGCCGGCCTGGCCGACATTGTCCTTGATCATGCCGGCGACGAACTCGTAGGCCAGTTCGGCCACCGACTGCACCCGGCCCGGCACCAATTCGCGCGAGCGCACCGACAGCGTCATGAACAGCGTCACCACCGCGATCGCCAACACCATGAAGGCGGCGGAGTTGGTGAAGCTGAGGTCCAGCCCGCCCGCATGCAGCGGGATCAGCGCCTTGATCTTGAACTGTTCGAGCGGCGATTCCACCGTTATCCGTTCCCGTTGCCTCGGTCGATGCGATGTTGTTCGGCCTCGGTCATCAGCCGCCCGGACAGGCGCATCACCGTCCAGACGCCCGCGGCCCCGCCCAAGAGGACGAACACCGCCAGCAACCAAGGTCCCGTTCCCAGCACCCTGTCCAACCACCAGCCGAGACCGGCGCCAGTGCCCAGGCACGCCACCATTTCGATGGATGCCCTGAGCGCAAATCCGCCGCCGCCTAGCGGTGCCCGCGACCCACCCGGTCCGCGCCTCTCCGCTTGGTCGCGGACATCGCGGGCCTTGTCGAGTCGCTGCCCGAGCGACCGGAGATCGCCTTGGCGGTCATCCGCCATGGCGCCCACCCGAGCCGCGCGGGAAAAGCGGGCGGAAAATAGGTGCGCGCCCGGCCCCAGTCAAGGACTTGGATTGTCGCGCCAGGGCGCCCCTGCGGCCGAGCGGAATCAAGGCTTTGCCAGCGGCGGGCTGTAGACCACAATCAGTTCCAGCGTCTCGGTCCCCACCGCCTTGACCCAGTGGTCGATTCCCGGCGGGATCCGCGCCACGGTTCCCGGGCCGTGCGGTTTGGCCGGCTGGTCGCCGAGCGCGATCAGCGCCTGGCCGGAAACGACATAGATCACCTGCCGTTCGGTCTTGTGGTGATGACGCTCGGCCTCTCCGCCCGGCGCCAGGCGCCCGTGGATCATCTCGAAGCCGCCGCCGAACGAAGCCTCGACCAAGCGGCGGTTGACCGTGGCCGAATGGCCGGGCGGGCAGTAACTGGGCAGCGCGTCGCGATGGAAGATCTCGCCCTGGCTCATGCGTCGCGTCCCTTCATCATGCGCAGCGGCGTGTAGACGATCGCCGTCTCGCCGCGCTGATTCTTGATCTCGTTGCGGGTCCGCACCAGGCCGCGCCCTCCCTTCGAGGTCGGCCGGATCTCGATCACCTCGCATTCGACGTGAATGGTGTCGCCGGCGAAGGTCGGTCCTTTGACGTCGAGCGTCATGTTGAGAAAGGCCAGGCCGGTCCCCTGCATGGTCGATTGAATCAACAATCCCTCGGCCAGGCTGTAGACCATGGCCGCCGGCGCGACCCGGCCCTTGATCGAGGATTCGGTGCGCAGGTACTCGACATTGGTGAACAGCACCTCGGTCATGCCGGTGGCGCCGACAAACAGCACGATGTCGGCTTCGGTGACGGTTCGGCCGACGGTCTTGAAGCGGTCGCCGAGCTTGAGGTCGTTCCAGTGCAGGCCGAGGCCGACGGTCTTCATGGTCTATCCTTCCTTTGCCGTGCCGGCGGCGATCATGGCGTCGATTTCGGCCGGCGCCAGGCCGGCTTCGGCCAAAAGCGCGCGGGTGTGCTGGCCCAGCGTCGGCGCGGGCGAGCCCATCTCGCCGCCGGTGGCGAAGAACCGGATCGGCGAGCGCAGCTGGCGGATCTCGCCCTCACTGGGGTGCTTGACCTCGCGAAACAGTCCGACCGCCTTCATGTGCGGATCGGCCGGAAGATCGGCCAGGTATTGCACCGGCGCCGCCGGGATCTCTTCGCGCTCGAACAGCGCCAACCACTCGGCGGTGGTGCGCTCGCGCATCAACTGGCTCATCAGCGCATAGACCTCGTTGATGCGCTGCGAGCGCGCGTTGATGGTGGCGAAGCGCGGATCGGACATCAATTCGCCGCGACCGACCGCTTCGAACACCGCCTTCCAATGCTTGTCGGCATAGGGCGTGGCGCAGACATAACCGTCCTTGGTCCGATAGGGCCGCCGGTCGGGCGAGAGCATGCGGGTGTAGCCGATCGACCCGTCGGCGACGATCGCCCGCTCCCACAGATGTTCGACCATCATGAAGCTGGCCATGGTCTCGAACATCGGCACTTCGACCTTTTGGCCTTGGCCGCTGCGCGCCCGCCCCAACAGCGCGGTCACCAGCGCCAAAGCCGCCATCAGGCCGGTGGTCTTGTCGCACAGGATGGTGGGCGCATAGCGCGGTTCGCCCGACAGCGATTCCAGCAGTCCGGCGACGCCCGAAATGCCCTGGACGATGTCGTCATAGGCCGGGCGCGCGGCATAGGGACCGTCGGTGCCGAAACCATAGGCGCCGACGTAGACCAAGGTCGGATTGGCCGCCCGCACCGATTCGTAGTCGAGGCCGAGACCGTCGATCGCCTCGGGCCGCATGTTGTGGAACAAGGCGTCGGCCTTGGCTGCCAGCTTGAGGAAGGCGGCCTTGCCCTCGGGCCGCTTGAGATCGAGACACAGGCTTTCCTTGCCGCGATTGACCGTCAGATGGATCGGCCCCATGCCCTTGGTGACCTTGGACTTGCCGATCTGGCGGACCATGTCGCCGGTGGGCGGCTCGATCTTGATCACGCGCGCGCCCATGTCGGCGCACAGCTGCGTCGCATAGGGACCCAGCACCACCGAAGTCAAATCGAGGATGGTCAGGCCGGCAAGCGGTCCGGGCATGGTCGTGGCCTCAATAGGATTTGGGCAGGCCGAGCGCGCGCTCGGCGACGAAATTCAGGATCATCTGCGGGCTGATCGGGGCGATGCGCGCGATCAGCACTTCGCGCAGGAAGCGCTCGACATGAAACTCCTTGGCGTAGCCGTAGCCGCCATGGGTCATCACCGCGCGGGTGCAGGCCTTGAACGCCGCCTCGGCGCCGAGATATTTGGCGGCGTTGGCCTCGACCCCGCAGGGCTGGCCGGAATCGTAAAGCCAGGCGCCCTTGAACACCATCAGATCGGCCGCCTCCAGTTCCATCCAGCTTTCCGCCAGCGGATGCTGGATCGACTGGTTCTGGCCGATCGGGCGGCCGAACACCACGCGTTCCTTGGCATAGTCGGCGGCGCGCTTGACCGCGGCGCGTCCGATGCCGACCGCTTCCGCGCCGATCAGGACGCGTTCAGGATTGAGACCGTGCAGCAGATACTGGAACCCCTTGCCTTCCTCGCCGATGCGGTCCTCGACCGGCACCGGCAGCCCGTCGATGAACAGCGCGTTGGAATCGACCGCGGCGCGTCCCATCTTGTCGATCTCGCGCACCTCGACATGCTTGCGATCGAGATCGGTGTAGAACAGCGAGATGCCGTCGAACGGCCGGGCGCAGGCCTCGAGCGGGGTGGTGCGCGCCAGCAACAGGATCTTGTGGGCGCTTTGCGCGGTCGAGGTCCACATCTTGCGGCCGTCGATGCGATAGCGATTGCCCTCGCGCACGGCACGGGTCTTGATGTGGCTGGTATCCAGGCCGGCATCCGGCTCGGTCACGCCGAAACAGCAGCGTTCCTTGCCCGCGATCAGGGGCGGCAGAAAGCGGCGCTTTTGTTCGGGCGTGCCGTAGACCACGATCGGGTTGGGCCCGAAGATGTTGATGTGCACCGCCGAGACGCCGGACATGGCGGCGCCGGATTCGGCGATGGCCTGCATCATCAGCGCGGCTTCGGTGACGCCCAGGCCCTGGCCGCCGAATTCGACCGGCATGGCGATGCCGAGCCAGCCGCCGGCGGCCAAATCGGCCACGAAATCGTTGGGGAAGGTACCGGTGTCGTCGCGCTTGCGCCAATAGGCCAAGTCGTATTTCTGGCAGAGATGCTCGACCTGGCGACGGATTTCGCGCTGCTCGGGGGTGAATCCGAACTCCATCACTCGGGCTCCCGGGTCAGCCACAGGAACGGCACATAGCCCGCCGCCATGGCCGAAATCGAGAGCACGAAGATCGCGCCATAACCGCCGGTCAGGTCGAACAACATTCCGCCGCTCCAGGCGCCGAGCGCGCCGCCCGCGCCCATGCCGATGGTGATGCTGCCATAGATGCGGCCAAGATTGGAACCCGCGAAGCGCCGCGCGACCAGGGTCGAGATGACCGGCCCGCGCGAACCCATGGTCAGGCCGAAGCACAGGATGAACGCGCCCACCAGCAGATCGTCGCCCGTATCCGTGACACGCGAGAGCAATGCCGCACCGCCAATCGACAAGCCGTAGCTGACGCTGACCGCCAGGCGCCTGCCGCCGCGATCCGACAGCCGGCCGACGCCGATCATGCCGACCGGAACCAGCATGGCCGCCAAGCCATAGGCCGACGCCGCCGCCAGCGGCGGGTAGCCGCGCTCGATCAGGAACGCCACCACCTGCGGCGTCAGCGCGTAGATGCCGACCGAAGTCAGGCAGAAGGACCACACCAAGCTCCAGAACACGGAATCGCGCAAGGCTTGGGACAGCGTCATTCCGTTGCCGGCACTCGCCTGCGTTTCGGCCAGGCTCGGATCGCCGGACCTGATTCGACGCCAAGGCAGGAAAGCGAGAATCACCAACGGCACCAGCGCCATGGTCGCCAACGCGCCGAAAGCCGGCCTGAAACCCAGCGCCAAGATCAGGGCCTGGGCCAGCGGCAGGCTCAGCATCGGGCCGATGCCGTTGCCGGAATAGCTTATCGCCAGCGCGGAATTGAGATCGGCCCGAAACCAGCGCGACAGCATGGCGGCCTGAGTCACCGCCCCCATCGCCGCCGTGCCGAAGCCGCACAGCAATCCAAGTCCAAGCTGATAATGCCAGGGGACGGAACCGATCGCGGCCAGGAACATGCCGCATCCGCTGGCCGCCGCTCCTGCCGCCATGGTCCAGCCCGGCCCGAAACGGTCGTGCAGCAACCCGACCAACGGGCCCGACATGCCCACGGCCAGCATGCCGCAGCCATAGATCAAGGTGATCTCGCTGCGCTCCCAGCCGAAGGCATCGCCCAGCGGCAACACGAAGGCACCGAAACTGTCCAACAGGCCGCGGGAAACCGCCGCCAGGAGGAAGCACAATGCGACCAGCGAATAGGCGAAGCGACGATTCGGCGACGGCATGGCGGCGGCGCAGTCTGCGCCGACCGGATTCGAGGCGCAACCCGCATTGCCAGCCATGGCCGCAATGCTAGGCTGCGGAAATGCGCGATCGCCTCTACCGCATCGGTACCGGCGCCGGCTTTTCCGCCGACCGCCTCGACCCGGCGGCGGACCTGGTCGAACGCGGGCGGCTGGATGCGATCGTGTTCGAATGCGTCGGCGAACGCACCTTGGCGTTCGCGCACCGGGATCGCCGGCGCGATCCGGCCTTGGGTTTCAATCCCTGGCTCGAACGCCGGATGAAGGTCATGCTTCCGCTTTGCGCGCGCCACGGCACCAAGCTGATCACCAACATGGGCGCGGCCAATCCGCGCGCGGCCGCCGCCAAGACCCGCGCCGTCGCCGATGCGCTAGGGCTGTCAAAACTGCGTGTCGCCTGGATCGAAGGCGACGACGTCACCGACCGCATCGAGATGTCGGGCGGGATGGTCGGCGCCAATGCCTATATCGGCGCCGACGCCTTGATGCCGGCCTTGGCCGAAGGCGCCGATGTGATCGTTGCCGGTCGGGTCGCCGATCCGTCGCTGTTTCTTGCCCCACTGATGATGCATTTCGGATGGCGCGCGGACGATTGGCCCCTGCTCGGACGCGGCACGCTGGTCGGGCATCTGATGGAATGCGCCGCACAAATCACCGGCGGCTATTTCGCCGATCCCGGCCGCAAGGACGTGCCCGACCTCGCCCATGTCGGATTTCCGATCGCCGAAGTCTCGGCCGACGGCGACGCCACCATCACCAAGCTGGATCGCACCGGCGGCGAGGTTTCTGTCCGCACGGTGAAGGAGCAACTGCTCTACGAAGTTCACGACCCGACGGCCTACCTCACGCCCGACGTCACGGCGGACTTCTCGAAAGTAAGCATCGCCGCGACCGGGGCCGATCGGGTTCGGTTGGCCGGAGCCGGCGGCCGAAAACGACCCGATAACCTCAAGGTCACGGTCGCCATGGACGGCGGTTATTTGGCGGAAGCCGAGGTGTCCTATGCCGGCCCGGGCGCGGGCCGCAGGGCGGAATTGGCCGGCGCCGTCGTCAAGCAGCGCATGGCCGGGGTACAGGGATTCAACGATGCGGTGCGGATCGATCTGATCGGCGTCGCCTCGCTGCTTGCCACGGCGGATCGAAGGGGCGATGTCGATTTGGCCACGGACGCGAGGCTGCGCTGCGCGCTGCGGACGGGCGACCGCGCCATGGCCGAGGCGCTGCTGTGGGAAGTCGAATCGCTGTTGACTTGCGGACCGGCCGGTGGCGGCGGCTATCGCGGTCGCATCGATCCGAGTGTCACCACCGAGACCCGCTTTCTCGATCGCGGCCTGGTGCCGACACGGGTGCACTGGCTGTGAGCCGCTGCGTGCCGTTGCGCGAGATCGCCCATGCCCGCGCCGGCGACAAGGGCGATCGCTCCAATATTTCGCTATGGGTCGAGGACCCGAGGCATTACCACGCGGTCAAGGCCCAGATCACGCCCGAGCGGCTCAAGTCCGAATTTCCGCGGCTGATGCTGGGCGAGATAGCGGTCCATGCGCTGGACCATCTTTGCGGCCTCAACATCGTCGCCGACCGCGCGCTGGAAGGCGGCGTTAACGCCTCGCTCAACCTCGATTCTCACGGCAAGTCGTTTTCGTTTCTGGTGCTGGGGTTGACCGTCGAAATCGACTGATCACAGCGCCGTGCGACCCTCGATCCAGGCCTTGGCGAGCTGATGGGCGATGGCCAGCGGCGGCGGCAGGCGCGGCGCCTCGGGCGTGCCGGCGCGGGTCAGCATGGCGCGCGCCTCGACGCGGCTGAACCAACGCGCATCCTCGAGTTCGTCGGGGTCGATGACGATGTCGCTGCTTAGTGCCTCGGCATGACAGCCGATCATCAGCGAGGACGGAAACGGCCAGGGCTGCGAGGCGTGATAGAGCACGCGCCCGACCTTGAGTCCGGCCTCTTCCAGCACCTCGCGACGCACCGCTTCCTCGATAGTCTCGCCCGGTTCGACGAACCCTGCCAGCGCCGAATAGTTGCCGGGCGGAAAACGCGGTTGGCGCCCGAGCAGGCAGCGATCGCCCTGCACCACCATCATGATCGTGACCGGATCGGTGCGCGGAAAATGCTGGGCATTGCAGCCGGCATCGCCGCAGCGTCGGCTCCAGCCGGCGGACTCGACGCGGCTCGGGCGGCCGCAGACCGCGCAGAAACGATGCCGCGCATGCCAGTCCAGCATCGAGCGCGCCTGGGCGAGAATGGCCGCCTCGCCGGCTGCGATCGAAGGCGCGATCGAGCGCACGTCGATCCACTTGCAGCCCGGTCCGGCGTCGGCGTCGGGCGCGGTGACGTCGGCCGCGAAATGGGCCACGCCCTCGATCAATCCGAGAAAAAGCGCATCGCTCGGGACAGAGGCCCCGGAATCGCGCCAAGCCAGCCTGGGTGATCCGTTGAGGTCGATCGGCGCCTTGAGATCGTTGAGGCACAGGATGCGGCTGGCCGGATCGGTTCGCCGCGCATCCATCCAGGCGGCGTCGCCACGGTACTGGCCGGCGCGGTCGATCGGGCTGCCGGCAAAGGTATAGATCGGTTCCATGACCGGCGACACTGGCATGCGGCCGCAGTCGCGGTAAAGTGCCCGCCATGAAACCATTGTGCGATTTTCCCTTGGCGGCGCGGCGGGAAGTTCGGGCCGTGCTTACCGACATCGACGATACGTTGACCGAGGACGGACGCCTGCCGGCCGCCAGCTATCAGGCGCTGGAGGCGCTTCATGGCGCGGGCCTCTTGGTGATCCCGATAACCGGCCGTCCTGCCGGCTGGTGCGACATGATCGCCCGATTCTGGCCGGTCGACGCCGTGGTCGGAGAGAATGGCGCGCTCTATTTCCGCTACGATCGCGGCGACAAACGGATGATCCGCCGCTACGCAGTTCCGGAAGAGCAGTTGATCCGCGACCGCGCGCGGCTGGCTCGCCTCGGGCAAGAAGTACTGGCGCGCGTGCCCGGCGCGGCCATTGCCGCCGATCAGTTCAGCCGCATGGCCGATCTGGCGATCGATTTCCGCGAGGACGTGCCGCCGCTGGCGACAAGCGAGGTCGATCGCATCCGCGAGATCTGCCGCGCCGCCGGCGCCGCCGCCAAGATCAGCTCGATTCACGTCAACGCGTGGTTTGGAGATTGGGACAAGTTGACCATGGTCCGGCGCCTGATGGCCGAGCAATTCGCTATCGACATCGATGCCGCGCGCGAACGCCTGGTCTTCGTCGGCGATGCCCCCAATGACGAGCCCCTGTTCCGGCACTTTCCGAACGCGGTCGGGGTCGCCAACCTGCGCGACTTCGCCGACCGCATGGAGGCGCTGCCGGCCTGGATCGCCGATGGGCGCGGGGGCGCCGGGTTCGTCGAATTGACAGCCACGCTGCTGGCGGCCAGGAATCGGGCATGACGCTCAAGGACAGTCTCGGCCTGACGGTGGCGACCGATGCCAAGGAGACGGTTGCCGCCATCGATCGATTCCGCGATCAGTTTCTCGGATACGGCAAGGACCTGCCCTGCATCCTCAAGGGCGTCGAGGCCGATCCCACGAGCGTGCTGGCCAACGCCATCGCCGCGGCCTTGTTCCTGTTCCTCGAGAGCCGCGACGGGCCAGGACGCGCGGCACCCTATCTTCGCACCGCCGACGACAATGTCGGACGGGCGACCGAACGCGAGCGCCAATTCCTGGCCGGCATCGGGGCCTGGCATGACGGCGACGGCGACCGCGCCTTCGGCCGGTTGTTCGATCTGGTCAGGCGCTGGCCGCATGACCTGACCGCAGCCAAGATCGCCCAATATCACGCCTTCAATCGCGGCGAGTCCGAACGCATCCTGGCCGTGGCCGATGCCATCCTTCCGGCCAATCGCGACTTGCCCTACGTCCACGGCATGCGCGCCTTCGGCCTCGAGCAATGCCATCGGCTGGCCGAGGCCGAGGATTCAGCGCGGCAGGCGGTGGCGATGAATCGCCGCGATCCCTGGGCGCATCACGCCGTCGCCCATGTCATGGAAACGCAAGGTCGCGTCGACGAAGGCATCGCCTGGATGAGCGGCCTGGCACCGACATGGGACGACTGCAATTCCTTCATGTACACCCACAATTGGTGGCATCTGGCGCTGTTCCATCTCGATCGCGACGAGCACGCCCGCGTGACCGAGATCTACGACCGCCATGTCTGGGGCATCGACAAAACCTACAGCCAGGACCAGATCGGCGCGGTCTCGATGCTGTGGCGCATGGAACTGCGCGGCATCGATGTCGGCACGCGCTGGCAGGATCTGGCCGACCACATCGAGGCGCGCGTCGGCGAGCACGTTTTCGCCTTCCTCGACCTGCAATATCTCTACGCTCTGCTGCGGTCGGGCCGACCGAGCGGTGCCGCGATGGCGGCTAGCCTGGAGCGCAAGGCCGAACAGGCCGGCGGCGCTTGGCGCCAGGTCGCGCTGCCGATGGCGCAGGGTATCGTCGATTTTGCCGGCGGGCGTTTTGAGCGCGCCTTTGCCGTCATGACGCCGGCGATCGCGCGCTTGCAGGATATCGGCGGCAGCCATGCCCAGCGCGATCTGTTCGTGCAGACCTGGCTTGCCGCCGCGCTGAAAGGCGGACAGGCTGCCGCCGTCCGCTCGGTCTTGGAAGAACGCCATCGCGCCCGCCCCAAAGTGGCGGTGGCGCATCGCATGCTGCACCAGGGAAGGATATCGCCATGAGCGCCAAAACAGCGGGCCAACCGCCCCATCGGCCCAATGTCTCGCAGGAGGAATGGGATCTACGAGTCGAATTGGCTTCGTGCTATCGGGTGGTCGACGAAATGGGCTGGTCCGAACTGATCTTCAACCACATTTCGCTGCGCCTGCCCGGGCCCGAGCATCACTTCCTGATCAATCCCTATGGGCTTTGGTATCGCGAGGTGAAGGCATCGAACCTGGTCAAGATCGACCTCGAGGGCAAAATCGTCGGTCCCGCCGACTATCCGTTCAATCCGGCGGGTTTCCCGCTCCACTCGGCGATCCATGCCGCGCGACCCGACGCCAAATGCGTCATGCATACCCACACCACCGCCGGGATCGCCATCGCCTGCCTGGAAGAAGGCCTCAACCACGACAATTTCTATTCCTCCCAGATCTTCGGCGAAGTGGCATATCACAATTTCGAAGGCGTCACGGTCGATACCGGCGAAATGCCGCGCATGGTCGCCTCGCTGGGAACCAAGAACCATCTCATCCTGCGCAATCACGGACTGGTGACCATGGGCGGCAACGTCGCCGAGTGCTTCATGCGGCATTGGAACCTGCAACGCGCCTGCGAGATTCAGCTGCAGTACATGCAGACCGGCCGGCCGATCCGGCCGGTCGACCGCGCCGTCCACGAACGCAACGCCCAGGCCACCCAGGCCTTCGCCAAGCTGGGCGGCGCGCGCACGCCTTTCGCCGCCCTGGTCAGGCGGGTCGAAGCGCGTGACGCCAGCTTTCGCGAGTGATCAGCCGCCGCCCAGGCCCTTGATCGCCTGGCGAATGACCTGACGGCCGCGATACCAGACCATTTCATTCCAATCGGGCGTGTCGGGGAAGAATGCCCGCCGCATGGCCTGCACGATTTCGCGTCCCTGCGGGCCTTGGCGGTTGCCATGCGCCGCCAGCCAGGCATCGGCCCGCAGCGCATTCAGCACTACCGGAGTCGGATAGGTGCCGTATTCCGGCGCGATCGCCGTCACCTCCGCCTGCGGCAGGATGGTCCTGCAGCCATGCATGTTGTGGCCCTTGATCGGCGCCGACTTGGTCGAACCGTCGTCGAAACAGGTCACCGACTCGCCGTACCAATCTCGGGTGCGCTTGTAGTCGTCGGAGGCGACCGAATCGGCGCAGATCAGTTCGGCATAACCGAACGGCCCTAGGCCGGTATGAAAATCGATCATGGCGAAGCGCCGCCCCCGTCCCGCGTGCTTCTTGAGAATTGCCTCGAAGGTGCGGCGCGACCAGGTCGGTCCCGAGCCGCCGTAGAAGATGCCCTTGGGGTGGCGATACTGGCCGCCGCTCAGCGCCTCCTGGAACTTCATCTGGCCGTGCTTGGCGTGATATTCGCCCAGCCGCTTGTCGGCCGCTTCCCGCGTCGAACCGGTCCAAGCCGCCGGCACGATCGAATCGACCAAGTCCTCGTAACCCTGATTGATCGGCAACGGCTTGGTGAAATCGACGAAATTGCGGTTCAAGTCGACATTGTCCTCGGTCACGCGCCTCAGCCACGCAAAGCCATAGGGGTTGATGCCATGTACCAGCACCACCGCCAGGCCCTTCGGCAGAGCGGCGTATTGGCGTTCCTGCAGCGTCCCGATCTGGACGCCCGAGCCGCAAAATCCCTCTCCGCCATGGGTGCCGGAGATCACCGCCAAAACGGACTCGGCATCAGCTGGACCAAAGCGGGCGACATCGGTCGACAGAGACTCGCCGGCCGGTCCCTTGACCAGATTGTCGTAGACCTCGAATTGGGCTCCGGCGGCCTGCGCCGCCGCCCGGAATTTCTCCCGCGCCTCGAAGTAGTCGCGGCTGAAGAAAGCCTGTTCGCTCATGCCTCGCCCCGATCCGCCACGCGCAGCATCTTGCGGTCGAACACCGACAGCACGCCACGCAAATCGTCGCCCCCCGCCAGCACCACGCCCGGCGCGGTCACCTGGTATGTGCCGCCGCGGCGCGAGCGCGCGCGCTTGACGATGCGATAGAGCGGCACTTCCGCCGCCCGCCTGAAAACCACGAAGGCGATGCCGTCGGCATCGCCCTCCAATCCGTAATCGCGCCACTCCCCCACCGCCACCATCCGGCTGTACACGTCCAGGATCGTCGCCAATTCGCGTCGATCGAAGAACGGGCCGGCGGGCGCGCGGGCCGGCCGTTTGGCGCGCAGCGGTGGCAGGAATAGGACCTCGGTCATGGACCCTCCGCGAAGTGGCAGGCGGCTAGATGGTCGGGAGCGATCGTCCGCAGGGCCGGCGCCGCGTCCCGGCAACGCTGTTCGACCCGGGGGCAGCGGTCGGCGAACGGGCAACCTCGCCCCGTCACCGTCTCGACCGACACTGTACCCTTGAGCACGGTGCCTTGTCGCCTGTTAGTCGGGTCCGGACGTGGCACGGCGTCGAGCAGCGCCTTGGTATAGGGGTGGCGCGGATCGGCAAACAGCGTCTTGGCCGGCGCCTGCTCGACGATCCGCCCCAAATACATCACGGCGACGTCGTCGCAGACGTAGTCGACCACGCCCAGATCGTGGCTGATCAGCAAGTAGGTGACGCCGTACCGGTCGCGCAGGTCGCGCATCAGGTTCAGCACCTGGGCCTGCACCGAAACGTCCAGCGCGCTGACCGGCTCGTCGGCGACGATCAGCGCCGGGCGGGTGATCAGGGCGCGGGCGATGGCGATGCGCTGGCGCTGGCCGCCAGAGAACTCGTGGGGATATTTGTCGGCATCGGCCGCGCGCAGTCCGACCGATTCCAGCACGGCGACGATGCGCGCCCGGCGTTCGTCGCGCGCCAAGCGGGTTTCCAGTCCGTCCAGCGGTTCGCCGACGATGCGACCGACGGTATGGCGGGGATCGAGCGAGCCGTAGGGATCCTGGAACACCATCTGGAAGTGACGCCGCAACTCGCGCAATTTGTCGGCCGCCAGCGCATTGAGGTCGTGGCCGAGCACCTTGACCGTGCCCGCGGTCGGCGGTTCGAGCGCCATCACCAGCCGCGCCAGGGTCGACTTGCCGCAACCGGATTCGCCGACCACGCCCAGGCTGCGTCCGCGGGCGATGGCGAACGAGACGCCGTTGACGGCGTGAACCGATGGCGCCGGATGGAATAGCGACTCGCGCGGCAGGCGGTAGTGCTTGACTGCGCCCTGGATGTCGACCACCGCCGTCATGCCGCCGGCTCCCGCGCCGCATCCAATCGCAGGCAAGCGGCCGAGTGCCCCAAGCCGAGATCTTGGGGTGCCGGCGGCGCCACGCGACAGGCCTGAACCGCCAGCCGGCAGCGCCCGGCGAAGGCGCAACCCGCCGGCAGATCGACCAGATCGGGCACCACGCCGGCAATGGTGGCCAGGCGCTTGCCGGCACCCTGCCCCAACTGCGGCCGCGCCGCGAACAGGCCTTGAGTGTAGGGATGCGCAAGACCGGCGAAGACCCTGGCGGTCGGTCCGCTTTCGACCGCCATGCCGCCATACATGACCACGGTCGAATCCACCGTCTCGGCGATCACGCCCAGATCGTGGCTGATCAGGATCAGGCTCATGCCCGAATCCCGGACCAAATCGCCGATCAAGGTCAGGATCTGGCGTTGGATGGTGACGTCCAGGGCCGTGGTCGGTTCGTCCGCCAGCAGGATGTCGGGTCCGCAGGACAGCGCCATGGCAATCATGGCGCGCTGGCGCTGGCCGCCGGAAAGCTGGTGCGGCCAGGAATCGACCCGACGACGCGCCTCGGGAATGCCGACCCGATCCAACAGCCGGATCGCCTCGGCCCGCGCCGAAGCCGCGTCCAGCCCACGATGCATCATCAGCGGCTCGGCGATCTGCCGGCCGATGGTGTGCACCGGATTGAGCGAAGTCATCGGCTCCTGGAAGATCATGGCGATGCGATTGCCGCGGATTTGGCACAGCCGCGCCTCGTCGGCCTGGGCCAGATCCTCGCCGTCGAACAGGATGGCGCCGCCGATGCGCGCGTTCTCGGGCACCAGTCGCATCAGCGCCAGCGCGGTCATCGACTTGCCGCAGCCCGATTCGCCGACGATGCCGAGGGTCTGACCGCGTTCCAGCGCGAAGTTCAGCCCGCGCACCGCGAACCCGGTGCCGCGCGAGGTGGCGATCTCGACGCTGAGGTCGCGGACTTCGAGCAGCGCCATGCTCAGCGCTTCCGCGCCAGCTTGGGATCGAACAGATCGCGCAAGCCATCGCCCAGCAGGTTGAGCCCGAGCACCGCCAATGCGATGGCGATACCCGGGAATACCGCCAGCCGCGGCGCCAGGAACATCATGGTCTGGGCCTCGTTGAGCATGCGCCCCCAGCTCGGCTGCGGCGGCTGGGTACCGAGGCCGAGATAGGACAGCCCCGCCTCGGCCAGGATGGCAAGCGCGAACTGAATCGTCGCCTGGACGATCAGCACGCTGGCGATGTTGGGCAGGACGTGTTCGAGGGTGATGCGGAACGCGCCCTTGCCGGCGGCGCGCGCCGCCAAGATGAACTCGCGCGCCCAAATGGCATTGGCGCTGCCGCGCGTGACGCGGGCGAACAGCGGGATGTTGAAGATGCCGATGGCGATGATCGAATTGACGGTTCCGGGGCCGAGGATCGCTGTCAGCATGATGGCCGAGAGGATGGCGGGGAAGGCGAAGCTGAAATCGGTCAGCCGCATCACGACTTCCTCGACCCAGCCGCGCCGCGCCGAGGCCAGGGCGCCGAGGGCGATGCCGAGCGTGGCGCCGATTCCGACCGCGACCACGCCGACCAGGATCGAGTTCTGCGCGCCCACCATCAGCATCGACAGCACGTCGCGCCCGAAATGATCGGTGCCGAGCGGAAACTCGCCCGAGGGCTGCGTGAGGCGATGCGGGATCGAAATCGCGGTAGCCGATTTCGGCGTCCAGAACAGCGACACCAGCGCGGTCAGCGCCAGCGTCCCCGACAGCGCGGCGCCGATCAGGAAATTGCCGCTGCGCAGGGCGCGCGCCAACCATCCGCCGCTAGTCGTCATGCAACCTCAGGCGCGGATCGATCGCGGCGTAGAGCATGTCGACCAGGAAATTGATCGCCACCACCATGGCGGCGAACAGCACCACCACGTCCTTGACCACCGGCAGGTCGCGCTGGCTGATGGCCTGGAAGACCAGGCGGCCGAGGCCCGGCAGATGGAAGACCGATTCGATGATGATGGTGCCGGTCAGCAGATTGGAAAGCTGCAGGCCCATGATCGTGACCACCGGAATCAGGGCATTGCGCAACACATGGCGGATCAAGGTGCGGCGGCGGGTCAGGCCCTTGGCGCGCGCCGTGCGCACATAGTCTTCGCGCATCACTTCCAACACCGAGGATCGCGTCACCCGCGACAGGATGGCGGCTTGGGCCAAGGCCAGGGCGGACGCCGGCAGAATCAGCGACTTGAATCCCGGCCAAAAGCCGTCGCCCCAGCCGGGGAATCCGCCGGCCGAGAACCACCCCAGCACGACGGCGAACAACAGCACCAACAGGATGGCGAACCAGAATCCGGGAATGGCGATGCCCAACTGCGCGAACGCCATCACGCCGTAATCGCCCGGACGGTTGTGGCGCGCGGCGGCATAAAGGCCGAGGGCCAAGGCCAGGGCGGTCGACAGCGTGATCGCCATCGCCGCCAGCGGCACGGTCACTTGCAGGCGCTCGAGAATCAGATTCGCCACCGGCACCGAATAGGTGTGGCTCATGCCGAGACTGCCGGTGACCAGCCCGCCGATCCAGTCGAAATAGCGCTCGAGCGGCGGCCGCTCGAGCCCGAGCTTCTTGCGCAGCGCCGCCAGCGTGTCGGCCTGCGCTTCGGTCCCAAGCATGATCAAGGCCGGATCGCCGGGGAGGACTTCCAGCACCAGGAAAACTACCACCGACGCCCCAACCAGGGTGCCGAGAAAGGTCAGGAACCGGCGAAAAAGAAAGACGCTCACGCCGGCTCCCGCCGCGATCTGGACCGCGATCGGTTCACGCGGAATCGCGGCCGCAATTCCATGGGAACCGTGAATCGCGGTCCAGAGCAGCACGGGGGCAAGATTCGCGTTTCGCCATGATCCGTCGGGTTCATGACGAAACGATCTTGCCCAAGACCCTCAACGCGTCCAGCGCAGCTGCGCCAACGGCGCTGCCGCGCCTGGCGAACTCAGCCAATAGCCTTCGAGGCCGGCGCGATAAACGCCCAATTGCGGCAGCTGGAACAGAAAGCCGTTGACCGCATCCTCGGCCACCTTGCGCTGGGCCCGCTTGAACAGCTCGCCCTGTTTGGCCGGATCGGTCGCCTGCAGGATCTCGCCCCACAGCTTGGTGAAGTCGGGGCTGTTGTAGTTGTAGTAGTACGGCTGCTTCGTATAGTTGTCCAAGTCGTAAGGCTGGACATGGGCGACGATGGTCAGGTCGAACTGCGATTCGCGGAACACCGGGCCGATCCACTGCGCCCACTCCACCGGTTCGATCTTGATCTTGATGCCGATCGCGCCGAGCTGGCTGGCAATCACCTCGCCCGACCGTCGCGCATAGGGGAAGGGCGGAAGCTTGAGCGAGGCCTCGAAGCCGTTGGGATGGCCCGCCTCGGCCAGCAGCGCCTTGGCCTTGGCAAGATCGAGCGGATACATCCCGGTCAGGTCGACATAGTTCGGATTGTGCGGCGGAAAGTGGCTGCCGATCGGCGTGCCGTAGCCGAACATGGCGCCCTCGATCAGCGCCTTGCGATCGATGGCGTGCGCAATCGCGCGCCGGACGCGGACGTCGTTGAACGGCGCCTTGCCGTTGTGGATCGCCAGGATGACCTCGCCCTCGGTGGTGCCGACCGCGACCTTGAACTGGGCATTGCGCTCGAACTGCTTGAGCATTTCGGGCGCCGGCATGTTGGGAAATGCATCGAGATCGCCCGACAGCAGCGCCGCGACCGAGGCGTTGGGGTCCTGGATGAATTTGTAGCTGACCTCGCGCAGGCGCACCGACTTGGCGTCGGGATGGTCGTCGTTGCGCACCAGCACGATGCGATCGCCGGTCACGCGCCGGCCGAACTTGTAGGGCCCGCTGCCGACCGGCGTCACCTTGTTGGTCTCGACGGTCTCCTTGGCCCACACGCCGGCCTTGGCGTTGGTCAGGTTGAACAGCAGCAGGCTGTCCGGAGTCTTGAGCGTCAGCACCACCTCGGTCGGGCTCGGGGTCGCGACCGTGGCGATGTTGGCGAAGATGCGCTTGTTGGGATTGGTCGAATCCGGCGCCATGGCGCGTTCGAACGAGAACTTGACGTCGCTCGAATCGAGCTTGCGGCCGTTGTGGAACTTGCGGTTGTCGCGGATCTTGAAGGCGTAGGTCAGGCCGTCGGCCGTGATCGTCCAGCCGGTCGCCAGCGCCGGCTTGACCTGGCCGCGCTCGTCCATCTGTACCAGGGTCTCGACGATATTCTGGGCGACGATGGTCTCGATCGCGGCGGTCGAATCCAGCGTCGGGTCGAGCCCGGTCGGTTCCTGCTGGAAGCCGATCACGAGCGTATCGCGAGTCTGGGCCGCGCCGACGCCGGCCAACAGCGTCAAAGCGGCGATGATCGAAAGTTTGGCGCGCATGAGGGTCCCTCCAGTGATGTCCAAGGCTATCAATCGGCGCGCTTTCGCGCCAGGGTCAAGCCGTCCCCGATCGGCACCATCGACAGATCGATCCGCCGATCGCGCGACACGGCCCGGTTGAATCGCCGGATGGCGCGCGTCGCGCTGTCCTGTTTCTTGGGGTCGATCACCGAGCCGCCCCACAGCGTGTTATCGACCGCGATCATCCCGCCCCGCCGCAGCAGCGTGAGGCAACGCTCGAAATAGCCGAGATAGTTCTCCTTGTCGGCGTCGACAAAGGCGAAGTCGAACCGCCCGGCCAGCCCTTGGGCGATCAGCTCGTCGAGCGAATCGAGCGCCGGCGCCAGCCGCAGCGTGATGCGTCCGGCGACGCCTGCTCGTTTCCAGGTCTTCAGCGCCAGCCGCGTCCAGGATTCGCTGACGTCGCAACACACCAATCGCCCGTCGGGACCCATCGCCTCGGCGATCGCCGTACTGGAATAGCCGGTGAAGGTGCCGACCTCGATCGCCCGACGCGCGCCGATGGCCCGCACCAGCATTGCTAGCAAGGCGCCCTGTTCGGGCGAAATCTGCATGCCCGCCTCCGGCAACCGCGCCGTGTCCGCGCGCAAGCGCCGCAGGTGGGCGGGTTCGCGCACGCCGAAACGGCGCAGATAGGCGATGACCTCGGGCTTATGGGTCCGGCTCAGTCTTGACATGGCGGGGGGTCGATCCTCACAGGTGGTTCGGCATGATACGGCGAGTCATGTTCCAAGGCACGGGTTCCGATGTCGGCAAGACGCTGTTCGTCGCCGGCCTGGCCCGAGCTTTTGTTCGCAAGGGAATCCGGGTCCACCCCTTCAAGCCGCAAAACATGGCCAACAATGCCGCCGTCGCCGCCGATGGCGGCGAGATCGGGCGCGCCCAGGCGCTGCAGGCGCGCGCCGCGCGCGTGCCGCCCTCGGTGCACATGAACCCTGTCCTGCTCAAGCCCGACAGCGAAACCGGAGCACAGGTGATCGTCCAGGGTCGCGTCCTTGGCCGCCGCACCGCCAGCGACTATCAGGCCGCCAAGCCGGATCTGATGCCGGCGGTACTGGAGAGCTGGCGGCGTCTTTCGACCGAGGCGGATTTGATGCTGGTCGAGGGCGCCGGCAGCCCGGCCGAAATCAATCTGCGAGCGGGCGACATCGCCAATATGGGCTTTGCGCTGGCGGCCGACGTGCCCGTGGTGCTGATCGGCGACATCGACCGCGGCGGAGTGATTGCCAGCCTAGTCGGAACCCTGGCGGTGCTGCCCGAGGCCGAGCGCCGCCAGATCAAGGCCTATGCCATCAACCGCTTTCGCGGCGATCCGCGCCTGTTCGACGGCGGCTTGGCCGCATTGCGGTCGTTGACCGGACTCGATTGCCTCGGCGTCGTGCCATGGTTCGCCGAGGCGCATCTGCTGCCACAGGAAGACGCGCCCGCCGCCGAGCTGCTCCGGCCGGCGGCCGCAGGAACGGTCAAGATCGTCGTGCCGCTGTGTCCGGGCATATCCAATCTCGACGATCTCGACCCGCTGCGGGCCGAGCCCGGGGTTGCCGTCGCGGCGGTGCCGCCAGGCCAAATCCTGCCGCGCGACGCCGACGCCATCGTTCTGCCCGGAAGCAAGTCGACGATTTCGGACCTGGAATTCCTGCGCGCCCAGGGTTGGGACATCGATCTGCTGGCGCATGTCCGCGGCGGCGGCCGGGTGCTCGGGATTTGCGGCGGCATGCAGATGTTGGGGCGCGGCGTCTCCGATCCGAGCGGCATGGAAGGACCGCCGCGCGCGGTCGAAGGACTTGGCCTGCTCGACATCGACACCGCGATCGGCGGCGACAAGATCTTGCGCCAAGTCGAAGGTCGCGATCTTGTCGGTGGCGAGACCGTGCGCGGCTACGAGATGCGCCTCGGCCGCAGCACGGGGCCTGGGCTGGCGCGGCCGATGCTGCAATTGGGCGGCGGTCCGGACGGCGCGAGATCGGCCGATGGCCGGGTCATGGGCTGCTATGTCCACGGGCTGTTTGCGGCCGATGGATTTCGCCGTTCCTGGCTGGCGCGGATCGGGCGCGTCCAGGCTGGCGCGCTCGACTACGAAGCCGCGATCGAGGGCATTCTGGATCGCCTGGCCGATCACCTGGAAGACCATCTCGATCTCGACCGCCTTTGGGACATCGCCGGGTCGTGACGCAGGTCTATGGCATCGATTTCACCAGCCGTCCGGGTCCGCGCAAACCGCTGACCTGCGCCGTCGGCAAATTGCGCGACCACCGCCTGACGGTCGAGACGGTCGAGTGTTGGACGGATTTCGGTGCGTTCGAGGAATTCCTGCGCCGGCCCGGACCCTGGATCGCGGCGATCGACGCTCCGTTCGGATTGCCTCGCGCCTTCGTCGAAGACATGAAATGGCCAAGCCGCTGGAATGACTGCATTGCCCGCATCTCCGCACTGGGACGGGCCAATTGGGTCGGCCTCGCGCGCCGCTATGCCGACAGCCAGCCGGCCGGGCGCAAATATCCGCGCCGCACCTTCGAACCCAAAGTCGGCGCGGCCAGCCCTTTGAATGTCGTCAATCCCCCGGTCGGCAAAATGCTGTTCGAGTGCGTGCCGCGCCTGCTCGACGCCGAGCTTTCGATTCTGCCGTGCCGTCCGAGGCCGAACTCGAGCCGCGTCGTGGTCGAGGCCTATGGCCGCCCGGTCGCGGCCGAGGCCATCGGCCGCGTTGCCTACAAAGGACCGCGCGCGTCGATTCGGCGGAGACGGGAGATTCTCGCCGCTTTGCATGTCGGTCTGCCAAGCTACGGAATCGCGGTCGCTATGCCCGGCCGAGACCTAGCCCGCGACATCGTTTCCGATCGAGACGGCGATCGCCTCGATGCCGTCCTCGCCTGCTTGCAGGCGGCATGGGCGCATCGCAATCCGGATTTTGCCGCCGGCCGCGATCCGCTCGAAGGCTGGATCGCCGATCCGGCGCTGCTAAAGGACTGAGCCCCGTTCGCGCGCGAATCGCCAATAGAGCTTGCGCGCGCGGCGATAGAACGGGCCCGGCTGGAAATGCCGATCTTCGATTCGGCTGGCCGGCAGCAGCTTGGCGTAGTTGCCGCTCGAAAACACCTCGTCGGCCTTGAGCACGTCCTCCATGGTCACGGTCTTTTCGACCACTTCGACGCCGTCCGCGCGCAGCAATTCGATCACCCGATCCCGCGTCACGCCGGCCAGGAAGGTGCCGTTTGGCTTGGGGGTGTAGACTGCGCCGTCCTTGGCATAGAACAGATTGCTCGAGGCGAATTCGGCGATGTTCCCGCGAAAGTCGCGGATGATCGCATTGTCGAAGCCTTTGTCGTCCGCCTCTTTCAGGGCGCGGGCCGAGTTCGGATAGAGGCACGAGGCCTTGGCGTCGGTCGGTGCCTGGTCGGCGGCGGGACGCCGCCGGCTCGACAGCATGGCTGAGAATCCGCGCGGCGCCGGCAATGGCGAATCGTAGACCGCCAAGCAGAATTGCGTCGTTGTCGGATCGGGAACGATGAAGCCGCCGGTGGCATAGAACATCGGCCGGACGTAGAGCTCGGCCTTGCGCGGCAACTTGCGAATCGCGCGCCGGCAAAGCTGCTCGATCTCCTCCGCTTCGATGGTCGGCGTCATCAGCATGCGGCGCGCCGATTCGACCACGCGCCGACAGTGCCGGTCCAGATCCGGCGCCAGGCCGCCGAAGGCCCGCGCGCCGTCGAACACCACCGGCGAAAGCCAGAAGGCCGTGTCCATCGGCCCGGTCAGCTTGGGTGCGCGGCTGGTCCAGCGCCCGTCGACATGGAAGATCTGCTTGCTCATTGGCTGGCCCAGACGATGCGCGCCATCCATTGCACCGAGCCGATTTCCAGGCTGCGCTCGGGATGGGACGGATTGAACGACGTCAAATCGATCGTGCGCAGCGTGCGCCGCGTCAGGACTTTGACCAGCAACTCCCCCTCGGTGGTCTTGACTACCACACGATCGCCGCGCCGTACGCTGGCCGCGGGCGAAACGATGATAACGTCGCCATCGCGATAGACCGGCACCATGCTGTCCCCGACCACCTGCAAGGCATAGGCATGCGGATCGGAGACATCGGGGACGATGATGTCTTCCCACCCGCCCGAAACCGGAAATCCGGCGTCGTCGAAATAGCCCTTGTTGCCGGCTTGCGCCATGCCGATCAGGGGAATGCGGCGCGCGGTCAGGCGGCCGGCGCCTTCTTCGGCCAGCATGATTTCTGCGAACTCGTGGACCGATGTCCCGGTCGCGGTCAAAGCCTTGGCCACGCTTTCGGTGCTGGGCCAGCGCGGCCGACCGTTGGGCGAAACCCGCTTGCTGATGTTGAATGCCGTCGGATCGAGCCCAGCCCGACGCGCCAAGGCCGAGGCCGACAATTCGTTGCGGTCGGCGATCGCGTCCAGCACCGCCCAAACCCGTTTGTGCGTCAACATCGCTAACTCCTTGCTCCACAAGGACAGATTGTATGTTGCCAAAAACTTTCTATGGAACCATTGACAAATATCCTAGCTCGGCCCATTTGGGCCGTCAACCAGGATCGATTTAGGCTAATTAGCCATATATTAGGGGTATCCGTTGCAATGTTCGCATTATTTTCAGATCGTATCAGCGGCGCGCCCAGTCGGCCGCGTTATCCTCGGTCCGAGGACAATCTTGGGTCAACGGCGGACGCCGATCTGGCCTTGGTCATCTTCGATTCGGATACCGACATCAATTGGCTACATGGCTTGCGTCGCGGCTATCGCCACTGCTTTGCCATATTTTCCATCGGCCGCAATTGGGTGATTCTGGATCCTGTGCTGAATTACGCTAGAATCTGCGCCTTTCAGGTCAGACCGGACTACGACCTCGTAACCCACTATCGCTTGCTAGGCTATCGCGTTCTTGAAACTCACGTCCGCCGGCCGCGTGGCAAAATTGCACCAATCCTGCCGGCGACTTGCGTAGAGATCGTCAAACGCGCCTTGGGCATCCATGCCTGGCACGTGGTAACCCCTTATGCGCTCTATAACTATCTCGTCAAGGAAAATATGAGGAACATTAAAGGCGAAAAGTCTTGACTTTTTACGATTTTTGTGCTATATAAGTACGCGAAAATGACGAGTTTTCGGAACATAACGGAACTCGAAAGCGACCCGGTTTTCCGGGTCCGTGCAATGGAGATCGACCGCAATGGCTCGCTTCTTTTCGCCTCCGCCACCGCCTCAACCCGAACCGGAGCCGCCGCCTCCGGTTCAGCCCGAACCCGAGCCCCAGCCGGAACCGGAACCGAGGCCGGTCGAAGTGGTGGAAGCCGCGGCTACCCGGGCGCCGCCTGCGTCGATCGCCGCGCCCGAGCCCGAGCCGCTGCCGCGCGGTTCGCGGCGCACCGCATCGACCGTGGCGACGTCCTATCGCGGCGCCAGCCTGGGTGCCGCGCCGAAGCGCAAGAGCCTGTTGGGGGAATGACGTGACCAAATCGAATTTCGACTTTGAACGCCTGATGGCAGGCTATCGCAGGGCCAAGCAACGACGCTCGCCCTGGGAGGGGCTGTGGCGCGATTGCTACGAGTTCACTCTGCCGCAGCTCGAACCCTTCGGCCAAGGCGCAGCGGCCGGCAGACGCGGCGATCGCCTGTTCGACGCCACCGCGGCGGACGCCGTCGATCGCCTTGCCGCCAACCTCTTGGCGCAGTTGACCCCGCCCTGGTCGCGCTGGTTCGGCCTGGCGCCGGGCCGCGCCGTGCCCGAGCGCGATCGGCTAGAGATCGGACGGGTGCTCGACCAAGCGGCCGAACGCATGCTGTACCATTTCGACCGATCCAATTTTTCGGTCGAGATTCACCAGTGCTATCTCGATCTGGCGATCGCCGGCACCGCCTGCCTTGCTTTCGAAGAGGCGCCCCCGGGCGAGGCCAGCGCGTTCAAGTTCTCGGCCGTGCCGATGTCGGATGCTGCAGTCGACGAAGGCCCGAGCGGCCGGCTCGACACGGTCTATCGCGAGAACCGAATGACCAAGGCGCAAATCGCGACTCGTTTCCCGCGCTTCGTCCTGCCTGAAGCGCTCGAACGCCAAGCCAAGGACGATCCCGACAGCCGCTTTACCGCGATCGAAGCGGTGATCCCAGAGGCCACCGGTTTTGTTTATGCCGCTGCCTTGATGGAAGCCGGTGATACCGGCCAGTTCCTGGCCGAAGGGCGCTATGCGTCCTCGCCCTTCATCGCCTTTCGCTGGCTCAAGGCGCCAGGCGAATCCTATGGCCGCTCGCCGGTGATGAAGGCCCTGCCCGACATCAAGACCGCCAACAAGATCGTCGAATTGGTGTTGAAGAATGCCTCGATCGCGGTCACCGGCATCTGGCAGGCGGAGGATGACGGCGTGTTGAACCCGGCCAACATCCGGCTGGTGCCCGGAGCGATCATCCCCAAAGCGGTCGGATCGGCCGGTCTGACGCCGCTCGAGGCGCCGGGACGGTTCGACGTCTCCGACCACATGCTCGAACAGCTCAAGGCGCGAATCCGCCAGGCACTGCTGGCCGATCAGATGGCGCCGATCGAATCGCCGCGCATGACCGCGACCGAGGTGCTGAAGCGCTCGGCCGAAATGACCCAGCTGCTGGGCGCGACTTTCGGACGCCTTCAGGCCGAATTGCTGACGCCGCTGGTGCGGCGCGCCATGGCGATCCTCAGCCGCCGGGGCGAGATCGATCCGATCGTGCTCGACGGCCACGAAGTCGATCTCCAGCACCGCTCGCCTTTGGCCCGGGCACAGATGCGCTTCGATGCCGACACCACGGTGTCGTGGATCGAACTGGTGCGCAGCTTCGGGCCCGAGGCGCAGCAGGCGCTCGATCCCGCCGCCGCAGCCCGTTGGCTGGGACGCAGCCTGGGCGTGCCCGATCCCCTGATCCGGGCGGAGGCGCGTCGTGGCTGAGATCTGGCCCTTCGCACCGCCGATCGCGGAACCCAACGACGAATCGATCGCCGTCGCCTTTGCCCGTTGCTTTTCCAGCGCCGACGGTCGCCGCGTGCTCGATCACTTGCGCAGCTTGACGATCGAGCGCCGTCTGCCGGTCGACGTTTCCGAAGCCGCGCTTCGGCACATCGAAGGCCAGCGCCACCTGGTGGCGTCGATCCATGCCCTGGTCGCCGCCGGCCGCAAACCCAACCCGCAAGCCCAAGGAGTCTGATCGTCATGACCACCCCCCTCGCCCCGGTCGCCGGCACGAACGAGCTGCCGGCCAAGTTCAAGGACCCGGCCACCGGCGTCGCCAATTTCGAGGCGCTGGTTCGCTCCTACCTCGAACTCGAGCGCAAGCTCGGGCGCATGACCGAAATTCCCGGCACCGATGCCGACGACGAGACGCGCCAGCGCTTCCATCGCGCTCTCGGCGTTCCGGAACGTCCCGAGGACTACGATTGCAAGTGCAATCACCCCCTGCTGTGGCGCGATCCCGCAGTCGAAAAGAAGATGTTTGCCGCCGGCTTCACCCCGGCCCAGGCGCAGCTGGTCTACGACCTGGCGGCCGAGCACATGCTGCCGGTGTTCGAGGAAGCGACCGCGTCCTTCCATGCCGACCGCGAGCGCCAACGCGCCATCGACCATTTCGGCGGCGAAGAGAAGTGGCGCGAACTCAAGCGCCAGCTGGCGCAGTGGGGCGAACGCCACCTGCCGAAGGAAGTCTTCGAGGCGCTCTCGACCACCCACGAGGGAGTCATGGCGATGCATCAGATGATGGGTTCGAGCGAGCCGGGCCTGGTCGGCCGGGGTCGCGATCCCAACCCGCCGGCGGATGCCGCCGAACTCGACCGCATGATGCAGGATCCGCGCTATTGGCGCGATCGCGATCCGGGCTACATCGCGCGCGTGTCGGAGGGCTTCAAGCGGCTCTATCCGGCTTGAGCGCCTGAAGGCGGCGCGGTTCTTCCGCCTCCGCGACGCCCTGGCGCTCGCCCCGCGGTCCGGTCCGGGTCCTCCCGACCGGGCCGGGCCGCGGTGGCTCAAGCCCAATCCCGAGATTCCGCGAGGCGCGACAACCCGATCGGGCCGCGTCTTGCCCGCAGCATCGCGGCCGCCTGCAAAGGCGACAACCGCGATCGGCCGCGTCCCGCAACCTCGAAAAGGAACAAAGCATGTCTATCACTATCGAAAACGCCTTCGTCAAGCAGTTCGAGCGCGAGGTCCATCAGGCCTATCAGCGGCTCGGCTCGAAGCTGCGTTCGACCGTGCGCGTCAAGAACAACGTCCAGGGCTCGAGCGTGGTCTTCCAGAAAGTCGGCAAGGGCACGGCCGCCACCAAGGCGCGCCACGGCCAGGTGCCGGTGATGAACGTCGATCACTCGACGGTCGAATGCACGCTGGCCGACTACTACGTCGGCGACTGGATCGACAAGTTCGACGACATCAAGAGCAACATCGACGAACGCTCGGTGGTGGCCAATGCCGGCGCCTATGCGCTGGGTCGCAAGACCGACGAGCTGGTGATCGCCGCCTTGGACGGCAACACCAACTACGCCGGCGACGACGCCGTCACCGGCCTGACCAAGGCCAAGATCCTGGCGGCCAACGAGCTGCTGGGCGCGGGCGACGTGCCCGACGACGGTCAGCGCTTCGCCATCATCGGCTGGAAGCAGTGGTCGGACCTGCTGCAGATCCCCGAGTTCTACGACGCCGACTATGTCGGCCCGGACGAACTGCCGTGGAAAGGCGTGCAGGCCAAGCGTTGGCTGGGCACGCTGTGGATGCCGCATTCCGGCCTGACCAAGACCGCCTCGAAGCGGCTGTGCCACTGGTACCACAAGACGGCGATCGGCCATGCGGTCGGCGCCGACGTCCAGTCGGACATCACTTGGCACGGCGATCGCGCCGCGTTCTTCGTCAACAACATGATGAGCCAGGGCTCGACCCTGATTGACGCCAGCGGCGTCGTCACCCTGCGCTGCCTCGAGAGCTAAGGAGAACGTACATGGCGTTCACGTCCAAGAACCTGTCGGTGATCGGTTATGCCAACGGCTTCACGCTGTGGCACTACACCACCACCGACGCCGCCGCCACCGTCGACACCCAAGGCTACTTCAACAACGCCTCCAACGTGCTGCGCAAGGGCGACTTCCTGTTCGTCCATGCCGACACCGCGGGCACGCCGGCCTATGGCGTGATGGTGGTGACCTCCAATGCCTCCGGCGTGGTCAACGCCGGCGACATGGTGTCGTTCAAGTCCGCCGACACCGACTGATCCGGGTTCGGGTCCGGTCGCAGGCCTCGGCCTGCGGCCGGATCCTCCCTGCCAAGCGAGGTCTCCCATGGCACTTTCCCCCATCGCGCTGTGTGCGCGCGCCCTGATCAAGATCGGCGCCACCGCGCTCAGCTCGTTCGACGACGGCACCGCCGAAGCCGAAGTGGCGCGCAACCTCTACGGCTCGACGCGCGATGCCCTGCTTTCGGCGCATCCCTGGACCTTCGCCACCGCCCAGGCCAGCTTGCCCCGGCTGGTGGCGGCGCCGGTGGCCGACTATCGCTACGCTTTCCAGCTTCCGACCGACTTCCTGCGCGCGCTTTCGGCCGGCAGCGGCGCGGCCGGGCGGGGATTGGACTACCGCATCGCCGATCGCCGGCTGCAATGCGATGCCGATGCGGTCATCCTGACCTATATCTACCGTCCGGACGAGGGCGCCTTCCCGCCCTTCTTCGATCAGGCGCTGATCGCGCGCCTGGCCGCCGAGTTCTGCCTGCCGTTGACCGAAAGCACCAGCCGCGCCGAAGCGCTGGCCGGTGTGGCCGAGGACGAGTTCCGCCGCGCCAAATCGATCGACAGCCAGCAGGACGTGCCCGGCCGGATCGAGGACTTCACCCTCATCGGGGCGCGACTCTGATGGGCCGCCTGACCCTCGCCAAGACCAACTTCACCGCCGGCGAGATCAGCCCGCGGGTCTATGGCCGCGGCGATCTGCGCAGCTACGAGAACGGCGCCGCCAAGCTGCGCAACGTTTTCGTCCACGCCACCGGCGGCGTCAGCCGTCGCTGGGGCCTGCGCTATGTCGCCACCCTGCCGGGCGACGGGCGCCTGCTGGCGTTCGAGTTCAACACCGAGCAGACCTACCTGCTGGCAATCACCGCCGGCCGGGTCGACGTCTATCGCGACGGCGCCTATCTGACCCATTTCTCGGCGCCATGGACGCTTGGGCAGATCCCGCAGCTGACCTGGACCCAAAGCGCGGACACGCTGTTCGTCTGCCATCCCGAGGTCGCGCCGCGGCGCGTCACGCGCAGTTCCGACGTCAGTTGGTCGATCGCGAATTTCGCCTTCGACGAGGCTGGCGGCGTCAAGGCGCAGCCGTTTTTCAAGTTCGGCGTCTCGACCGTCACCCTGCAGCCCAGCGGCCTGTCCGGTTCGGTCACCCTGACTGCCTCCGCCAACACCTTCGTCGCCGACCATGTCGGTACGCGCTTCCGCATCAAGAGCAAGGAGGTCGAGATCACGGCCGTGGGCTCGCCCACCTCGGCCACGGCCAACGTCATCCAGACCTTGGTCGATACGGCGGCGACCGACGACTGGGAAGAACAGGCGTTTTCGGCCGCGCGCGGCTGGCCGGTCGCCGTCACCTTCCATCAGAACCGGCTGGTATTCGGCGGTTCGCGCGACCTGCCCAATCGGCTGTGGCTGTCGCGCGTGGCCGAGTTCGAAAACTTCGACCTTGGCACCGGCCTCGACGACGAAGCGATCGAGTTCGGCATCCTGTCGGACCAGGTCAATGCCGTGCGCGCGGTCTTCTCCGGCCGGCATCTCCAGGTCTTCACCTCGGGCGCCGAATGGATGGTGACCGGCGATCCCCTAACCCCGGCCAAGATGCAGGTCCGCCGCCAAACCCGGGTCGGATCCTGTTCGGACTGCACCATCCCGCCGCGCAGCGTCGACGGCGCCACGGTATTCGTCTCGCGCAACCGCAAGGAATTGCGCGAGTTCATCTATACCGACCTCGAGCAGGCCTACCAAGCCAACGACATGGCGACCGTCGCCAGTCACATGTTCGTCGACCCGGTCGACCAGGACTGGGACGCCGACGATCGGCTGTTCCATTCCGTGCTGGCGTCGGGCGAAATGGCGACGCTGACCCTGTTCCGGACCGAGCAGGTCACCGCCTGGGCGCGCCAGGTCACCGACGGCGCTTTCCGCTCGGTGGCGGTGGTCGGCGGCAGCGCCCATTTCCTGGTCCGTCGCGGCTCGAGCTACATGCTCGAGCATTTCGACAGCGCGCTCGGCACCGACTGCGCGCTGACCGGCACCAGCGGCACGCCCAAGACCCATTGGACCGGTCTTGGCCATCTCGAGTCCCGCGCCGTCAAGGTGCTGGCCGACGGCATCGTCCGGCCCGATGCCGTGGTCGCCAGCGGCGCCATCGACCTGGACTCGCCGGCAAGCGCGATCGAGGTCGGCCTGCCGTTCGAGTCCGTGATCGAACCTTTGCCGCCGACCACCGATGCCTCGGGAGGAGCCGGCCTCAACCAGGTTCTGCCGGCGCGTCTGGTAAGGGCCGTGTTTCGGGTCCAGGACACCAGCCTCTTGACCGTCGACAGCGGCCTCGGCCCGCGCGCCGTCACCCATGGCCGGACGGGACAAGCCCTGCTCGACCGGCCGCTGCCGAAATTCACCGGCGATCGCACCGCGCGCGCGCTCGGTTGGGTCAGGGGGCTCGACCGGCCGCTGTGGCGGGTGGCGCAAAGCGCGCCCCTGCCGCTCACCCTTCTCAGCGTCATCTCCGAAATCAAGGTGAACGAAACATGAGAGAGACATCCAACGTCATGGCCTCGGTGCCGATCCTGAACGCGCCGTTTCAGTATCAATCGCGCCGCGCCGCCATCAATCTGGAGCGCGACCAGCTCGAGGCCGCCCGCGCCACGCGCGAGCAGGAGGACCGGCTTGCCCAGGAAGAGGCCGCGCTGCGCGACCGCGAGAGGCGGGAACGCCTCGAGACGCAGCGGGCCGAGGAACTGGCTGCCGCCGAGGAGCAGAACCGCAAGACCGAAGCCACGCTGCAAGAGCAGGCGGCCGAAGACGAATCCCGCCGCCTGCGCCTCGCCAGCGCCCTATCGTCCGAGCGTGCCCGCATGGCGGCGCAGGGTTTGGATCCTCATTCGGGTTCGGCCCGCACCGTGCTGCGCAACCTGATCGACGAAAACGAGCGCGCCGCGCTGCTGACCGAGGATCGTCGCGAACGCGAGCGGGAAGCCCAGGAACGCCTGCTCGCCGCGCGCGAGCGTCGCTTGGCGCGCCTCGAAGAGCAGGAGGACCTCGATCAAGAGAAGTCGACCTTGTCGCTTCGCCGCGCCACGACGCGCGTACCGATCATTGGTCTATCGGCCCGCCAATACGAACTGAAGAAGCGCATGGCCTATGGCGAGATCGCCACCAGCAACGCCCAAGCAGCGGGATCGATGGCCAAGGCTGCGGGTTGATCGCCACAAACAATCCAACCAGGAGTCACGTATGCCCGAACTCATCGTCAACGACGTTGCGCCGCGGGTGCAATACACCGCCAACGGCGCACAGACCGTCTTCACATTTCCTTTCCCGGTCCTCGAGGCCGGCGATCTCAAGGTATGGTTCAACGACGGCACCAATTCTTCGAGCTTCGCCATCGCCGGTCTCGGCGACAGCAACGGCGGCAGCATCACCTTCACGACGCCGCCGACCAACGGCACGAGGGTCACCATCCTGCGCGACATGCCGGTGCGTCGCCTGGCCGATTTCCAGGAGGCAGGCGAGTTTCGCGCCAGCGCCATCAATGCCGAGCTGGATCGCCTGACGCTCATGATCCAACAGGTCGAGGAACGCAGCGCGCGGGCTTCGACCCTGCCCGCGACCGCGATCACCGCGGCGACCGAGCTGCCGCCGCCGGTTGCCGATGCTTATTTACGGTGGAACTCGGGTGCCACGGCCTTGGCCTCGGACTTGACCGTGCCAACCGGAGTCACAAATGCCGCCGCCAGCGCCGCCGCGGCGGCAACCAGCGCGACCGCGGCCGCGTCAAGCGCAAGCGCAGCGGCAACCTCAGCCACCAGCGCCGCCTCGTCCGCGACTGCGGCCGCCAGCTCGGCTTCGGCCATCCAGGGCTTCCGCGACATCGCCGTTTCGGGTCAGTCGACCGTGGTTGCCGATGCGGTGGCGGACACCCTGACCCTGGCCGCCGGGTCGAACGTCACCCTGACCACAGACGCCGGCACCGACACCATCACCATAGCCGCCGCCAACCAGGCACCCACCGCCGGCACCGGCATCGCCGTCTCGGGCCAGCAGGTCAGCTTCTCGCCATCCGGCCTCACTACGGTCACGGTGGACGCGGCCAACGATTATGTCGTCATCACCGATGCCTCGGACAGCAACAATCCGAAGAAGGTCACGGCGTCCAGCCTCGGTGGAGCCCCTACCGCCGGCACCGGCATTGGCGTTTCGGGGCAGCAAGTCAGTTTCGTGCCCTCGGGGCTTTCGACCGTGTCGCTCGACAGCAACAACGACAAGTTTGTGATCGCCGACAATTCGGCCAGCAACGCGCCCAAGCTGGCGGCGCTTGTCGAATATGGCACCTGGACCCCCGTCTGGCAGTTCGGAGGATCGAGTTCTGGCATCACCTATGACGGGCAAGTCGGACGCTATTGGACGTTTGGGAACATCGTCTATTGCGCCTATTCCATAGATTTGTCGAACAAGGGCAGCGCCTCTGGCGGTGTTACCATTTCAGGACTGCCCTTTAGCCCGGACGCCAACAATATCGCGTGCAGCATCGTCGCTCACCACGTCGAGCTTACCAATGTGCAATCCCTGCCGTTTTTCCTTTGGTTGACGACCGGAACGTCAATGTACCTTTACCAGTCGGCAGTAGGCGCAGACGCGGTGACAGCCGTCACCAACACGCAATGCACCAACAATTCCCGCATGCACGGTTCTTTTACATATGTGCGTGCTTAAGGAGACAACCCATGCCCAAGACTTTGATCCTGCGCTCGTTCGATCCAAAGCCCACGGGACCGATCAATTTGCTGTTCGATCGTTTCAACGACGATGGCGCGTTGATGGGACCGCATCGCTGCGTGGTTGCACCGGACGATGACGTTCAACAAGTTCTGGAGGCAGTGGCTGCGGCGGGCGAGATCGGTCAGACCGATGTCAACACTGTGCTGGCGGCATGCTCGCAGCACTTCACCGAAGCCGTGGTCTCCGCATGGCAGGCCCTCAAGGCGGCTTCACCGCCCCCAGGCTTGCTATGAGGGCCGGCTTCGCGCTGGCCCTGGTCGCCAGCCTGTCTACCTGCACGCCGGCGTGGGCGGCGCAGACCGCGTTTGCGCCGCGAGCCGAAAGCTCGGAGCGGACGCCGTCGAGCGCGATCGACAGCTGCGGTCCGCGCGCGGTGATGCTGGCGCGCATCGCCGAAGAATGGGGCGAACGGCCGGTATTCGCCGGGCTGACGGTCGACGGCACGGTGATCGAGATCGTGGCCGTGCCGGGCGGCGGCTGGACCGCGCTGCACACCGTGGGCCAGCAAAGCTGCATCGTCGGCGCCGGGCCGGCCTGGACCCGGCCAGCGCCGCCCGCCGGGCGAGAGAGTTGAACGCCGCACGGGGCGGATTCAGGAGATTTGTCGATAGCTGGAACAAGCTGCAAGGTCTGACCACGCCGGCGCTGCACGGCGAAATCATCGCATGGCTGGAATCGTCCTGGCGTGCCGGCGATCGTCAGCTCTTGCTGATGGTATTCCGCGACGCCGGCAAATCGACCTTGCTTGGCCTATTCGCCGCCTGGCTGCTGGTCAAGAATCCGGATCTGCGGATTCTGGTGCTGGCCGCCGACGGCGCACTGGCGCGCAAGATGGTGCGCAACGTTCGCCGCGTGGTCGAACGCCATCCGGCGGCCGAGAAACTGCGCCCGACCAAGGTCGAGCAATGGGCCGCGGATCAATTCACCGTCTGCCGCCGCAAGGATTGGCGCGATCCCTCGATGATGGCCAAGGGCATCGAGGCCAATTTGACCGGTTGCCGGGCCGAAGTCGTGCTGTGCGACGACGTCGAAGTGCCCAATACCAGCGACACCTCGGCCAAGCGCAAGGAATTGCGGCAGCGTCTGAGCGAGATCGAATACGTGCTGGTGCCCGACGGCACCCAAGTCTATGCCGGGACGCCGCACGCCTTCGATACGATCTACGCCGTCGGGCGGGGCGCCGCGGGGCCCGGCTACCTGCACGGCTTCAAGGCGCTGCGCCTGCCGCTCTTGGATGAGCGCGGTGGATCGCGCTGGCCCGAACGATTCACGGTCGAACGCATCGCCGTCATCCGCGAGCGCACCGGTCCGGCCAAGTTCCACAGCCAGATGCAGTTGGAGCCGATGGCAACCACCGACATCCGGCTCGACCCCGCCAAGCTGGTGCCCTATGCCGACGGCCTGCGCCACGAGGTCGGCAATGGCGGCGCCCAGCTCAGCATCGGCGCGCGGCGCATGGTCGGCGCCAGCTGCCATTGGGATCCGGCCTTCGGCCGGCCCGAGCGCGGCGATGCCAGCGTCGTCGCCGCCGTCTTTCAGGACGACGGAGGCAACTATTGGCTGCACCGGGTCGACTATCTGACGGTCGATGTCGCGCTGCTCGATCGCGTCGACGCCGCGACCCAACAATGCGAACGCGTGGCGCGACTAGTCGCCGAATTGCAGCTGCCGAGCGTGACGATCGAGACCAACGGCATCGGTGGCTTCTTGCCCGGGTTGCTGCGCAGCGCGCTGTCGCGGTGGGGCATCGGCTGCGCCGTGGCCGAGCGCCCCAATCTTCACAACAAGGAAAGCCGGATCCTGGCGGCGCTGGACGGCGCGCTCGAGGCCCGCCGCATCCGCGCTCACGAGTTGGTGTTGGCCGGACCCTTGGCCGCCGAAATGCGCGATTGGCGTCCGGACGGCAAGAGCCGCGACGACGGGCTCGACGCCGTGGCCGGCGCCATTCTTTCGTTGCCATCGCGCCGCTCGCCCGCCGTTCCGGGCCAACGACCGGCTTGGCCGCGCGGCGCCGGCGCCCGCCTGGCGACGACCCAGTTCGATCCCCTGACCTGATGCCGACAACGGAGAACCCAACAATGACTCCCGCCATGCCGATCGATATCAATTGGTGGATCACAGTGGTCGAATTGCCGGCCCTCGCCGGCCTGTTCTGGCTGATGGTCCGCGGCCGCCGCGACATCGAGACCGGGCGGGCCGCCGCCGAGGCGGCGACGGGCGATGCCCTCGCCCGGCTGCGCGATCAGCTTGCGGCCTTCAAGCTCGAAGTCGCCCAGACCTATGCCTCGCTGGACGTCCTGGCCAACACCGAAAAGCGCTTGACCGAGCACCTGGTCCGGATCGAGGCCAAGCTCGACCAGGTCGCGCTGCGCGGCCGGGAGGAAAGGCTGTGATCGCCGCGCTGTTGGCCCGGCTCGGCCTGCCGCTCCTGATCGAGGCCGTTGCCGGCGGGCTGTCCAAGCTCGATCATCCCTCCGCCAAGGCGGCCGGCGATGCGCTTGGCCAGGTTTCGAGCGCGATCGCCGAGGGCGGCATCGCGCCCGAGCGGCTGGCCGAGGCCAATCGTCATCTCGAATCGCTGGCGGCGCTGGACAGCCGCGATCTGGCCGAGATCAACGCCACCATCCGCGCCGAAGTTCAGGGCGAGGACAAGTTCGCCCGGCGCTGGCGGCCCTTTTTCGGCTACGTCGTCGCCTGCAGCTGGGCGATCTGCATGGCCGCCGCCGGCTATTCCATCGTCGTCCGACCGCAGGAAGCGCCCTCCATCCTGTCCGCTTTGGCCGAGCTGTCGGCGATGTGGGGCATCGCCCTGGCGATTTTGGGCGTGGCCGTGGTCAAGCGCTCGGACGACAAGCGCATCGCCGCCGGATTGAGCGAGCCCGCGCCGATCCTGAGTCGATTGCTCGGCCGCTGAACCAAAACCGACTCGCCTTGGATGGCGAGTTGGGTATAGTTCGAAAGGAGAAAATGCAGTTCGCGATTGCGACTGGGTTGCAGTTTCAGGGAGGGAGCGGATGACACCGATTCGATCCAACTGGCTGATGGCGGGCGCCGTGATGGTGGCCGCTTTCCCGGCCTTGGCCCAAACGCCCGCGGCCCCTCCCGGGCCGCCGGCCGCGCCGTCGCCGATGCCGGCGGCCGACGTGCTGGCCGGACCTTGCTATCTCTGTCACGGCACCCAAGGCCGCAGCCCGGGCGCGCATCAGTCGATCGCCGGCACGCCGGCGACGACCCTGGCCAAGGCACTGCGCGATTTCCGTTCCGGCGACAAGGCCGGAACCATCATGCAGCGGATCGCCAAGGGCTACAGCGACGCCGAGATCGACGTCCTCGCCGCCTATTTCGCCGCGCAGAAGCCGTGACCGGGGAGCCCATCGCCATGACCCGCAACCATCGTCGTCAATTCCTCAAGCTGGCCGGCGCCACCGGCCTGACCGCGGCCGGGCTTTCGGCCTGCACTCTCGGCCAACCCAAGGCCCGCGTCGTCGTCATCGGCGGCGGCTTCGGCGGCGCCACCGCCGCGCGCTATGTGCGCATGGCGGATCCGGCGATCGAAGTCACGTTGCTCGAGCGCGATGCCCAGTACTTCACCTGCCCGTTCTCGAATCTGGTCCTGGGCGGGATGAAGACCATGGCCGACATCACCCAGGGCCATGACAAGCTGGCCAAGCAGAGCGGCATCAAGGTGGTGCGCGACGAGGCGGTGGCAGTCGATCCGGCCAAGAAAGAAGTCCGTCTCAAGGGCGGCGCGTCCCTGCCCTATGACAAGCTGATCGTTTCGCCGGGCATCGACCTCAATTTCGCCGCCGTTCCCGGCTATGACGAGGCGGCGGCCGAGCTGGCACCGCATGCCTGGAAGGCAGGTCCGCAGACCGTGCTGTTGCGTCGCCAACTCGAGGCCATGGCCGATGGCGGCACGGTGGTGATCGCGCCGCCGGCCAATCCCTTCCGCTGCCCGCCCGGCCCCTACGAGCGCGCCAGCATGATCGCCCACTATCTCAAGCAGGCCAAGCCGCGCTCGAAGATCGTGATCGTCGACCCCAAGCCTGCCTTCTCCAAGCAGGCCCTGTTCCAGGACGCCTGGCAGACGCTCTATCCCGGCATGATCTCGTGGGAAGGGCTGCCCCAGGGTACTGGCTTCACCCGCGTCGATGCCGCCGCCAAGACCGTGTTCACCGGCATGGGCCAGTGGAAAGGCGATGTGCTCAACTTCATCCCGCCGCAGCGCGCCGGCGCCATCGCTGCCGGCGCCGGCCTGACCAATCAGACCGGCTGGTGTCCGATCGATCCGGCGACCATGGAATCGACCCAGGTGAAGAACATCCATGTCATCGGCGATGCCACCATCGCCGGCGCCATGCCCAAATCGGGATCCGCCGCCAACGCCCAGGGTAAGGTCGCGGCGGCGGCGGTGGTCGCCATGTTGAACGGTCGCACGCCCGCGGGCGCGTCCTATCTCAACATCTGCTACAGCCTGGTCGGCTCCAATTACGGCATCTCGGTAACCGGCGTCTATCGGCCGGGCGCGACCGGCATCGCCGAAGTGCCGAATTCGGGCGGCGTCAGCCCGCGCCAGGCCGATGCCGCGTTCCGCCGGCAGGAAGCGCTCTACACCCAGGGCTGGTACGACAGCATCACCCAGGACGCCTGGGGCTAACGCGCAATCGACCGGGATGGAATCGCGCAAGCGATCCATTCAGGTCGTGAATCGCGCACCAGAGTCGGGCACGCGGGCACGATTCGCGATCCGTCTTGAACCATGCGGTTCAAGACGGACCGATCCTGCCCGAGGGCGGATCAACGCCGCGCCAGCACCACGCCGGCGATGACCACGCCGGCGCCGAGCAGCTGCACCGGCGTCATGACGTCGCCCAGGATCGCGGCCGAAGCGACGACGCCGGCGATCGGGATCAGGTAGGTGTAGAGCACCGCGCGCTGCGCACCCAGCCGCCGCGTGCCTTCGTACCACCACAAGAAGCCGATCGCGCTCGACACTATGGAAGTAAAGGCGAGCCCGAGCCAGTCGATCGGACCGGGCGCGGCGAAATTCTGTTGTGCCAATTCGGGCGCGGCGATCGGCACCAGCGCCAGCGCACCCAAGCTCATCGCCCAGGCCGTGACCTTGAGCGGGCCCAGCCGCTCCAGCACCGGCACCGCCCAGGCGGTGTAGAACCACCACAGCGCGCCCGCGGCCAGCATGAACAAATCGCCCAGCAGCGTGCCGCCGCCCAGCGTCAACCGGTCCAAGCTGTTGTTGATCAGCAGGAACACGCCGCCGAAGGACAGCGCAATTCCGAACAGCGCTGGGGCGCTTTGCCGCCGGCCCCTGACCAATCCCCACAGCGCGCCGAAGGCGGGCGTGGTCGAGACCAGGATCGAAGCCTTGGCGGCCGTGGTCAAGGCGAGGCCGTTCGACCACGCGATCTGAAACAGGGTAATGCCGACGAACCCGATCGCCGCCAGCCGGCCAAGATCCTTGCGCTCGATGGCGATGCTTCGGTCTCGCCACCACAGCACCAGCAACAGAAGCGCGCCTGCCGGCAAATAGCGGCAGACGGCGAAGGCCAAGGGCGAGAACTCGGCCAGCAGCGCCTTCGAGATCGGGAAATTGATTCCCCAGATCGCGACCGTCAGGCCGAGGAACAGATCACCGGCGGAGAGCCGTTTCATCTCAGGCCCGCGCCTCGAGCCGCCGCAGCACCAGTCCCGCCGCCAGGCCGACGCCGCCGCAGGCCAGCAGCAGCCAACCCGCGCCCTGCCAGGACCCGCCCGCCGCGGTCACCACCGCCGCCACCGCCGGCGGGCCGATCAGGCCGCCGATGTTCGAGCCCTGGATCATGCCGCCATTGAGGGTCGACAGCGCCGCCGGACTGGGGCTGTGCAGCGGTGTCGCCATGAACAGGCTGGAGGGAACCAGTCCGCAGAAGAAGGAGAATGACAGCGCCGCGGCATAACGCCACGCAAAGGACAGGCCGTCGGCATAGATGCCTTGCGCGACCAGCGCCACGCCCAAGGCCGTGAATCCGGCTACCGCCCAACACGGCCAGCCGCGCGTCCGCGCCCATATGCCGAGGAGGTTTCCCGGCGCATTGACCGCCACCACCAGCGCGCCGGCCAACGCCGCCTGGTTGGGAGTCATTCCTCCCAGTTCGATCGCCATGGTCGGAACGAAAGTCATCACTGCGAACCATTGCAACGCGTAGGCGCCGAAGCTGATCGCCAGCAGCCAAGTCGCTGGCCGCGCCAACATGGTCCGGAGATTGGCCGCAAGCGGCGCCGGCGCCGGAGCCGAGGGGAGACTGCGTCCGATCGCATAAAGACCGATCGCCAGCGCCAGCGCCGGAACCACGCCCGCCCACCACAACGGCCGCCAGCCGATCTGTTCCAGCACCAAAGGCGCGCCAAGCCCGGCCAAACCCATGCCGGTCGGCATGTAGAGACTCCAAAATCCCAAGCCGCGGGCGCGGTCCTCGGCTCGGCTGACCTGCCCGATCAGGCCTGGTCCGGCGGCGGCGATGAAAGTGAACGCCAGCCCCTCGATCACCCGACCGAAAAACAGCATGGAAGCGGTAGACGCCATCCCGCCCAATGCCGCGCCCATCGCCAACAGCATAAGCGCGCCGATCAGCACCCGCTCGCGCCCCAGCCGGTCGGCCAAGCCGCCGGCGGTCATGCCGAGACTGGCGCCGAAGATGACGAAGATCGAAGCCAGCCAGCCCGCACTGACCAGATCGAGCTCGAATTCCGCCCGCAGCAGCGGCAAGGCCGGATGCGCCTTGCCGAGCTGGGCGGCACAGACGATCCCGGCCAAGACGACCAGGGCGACGATCGGCCAGTTGGTATGGGAAGTCGGCGCGGGAGAGGACATCGGGGCCGCGCACTATAGGCGCGCGGCGGCATCGGCGCATCCGCCGACTATGCTTGCTTGGTCGGCGCACCCGCCGACTATGCTTGCTTGTCGGCGCACCCGCCGACTATGCTTGCCTGGCCTGCGGCGCCGTGACAGCTTCGCGGCATGGACCGGCGCTGCCCCTGGTGCGAAGGCGATCCGCAGATGATGGCCTATCACGACCGGGAATGGGGCGTGCCCGAACGCGACGACCGCGCGCTGTTCGAGAAGCTGTGTCTCGACGGCTTTCAGGCCGGCCTGTCCTGGCGCACCATCCTTTACAAGCGCGACAATTATCGCCGCGCCATGGACGGCTTCGATCCCGCGCGCATGGCGGCGTGGAGCGAGGCCAAGCGCGCACGACTGATGGCCGATGCCGGCATCGTCCGCAATCGCGCCAAGATAGCCGCGGCCCAGAAGAACGCCCGCGCCTATCTGGCGTTGCGCGAGCGCGGCCGCTCGTTTTCCGATTTGCTATGGGGCTTCGTCGACGGGCGCACCAAGGTCAATCGTTTCCGCTCGACCGGGCAGATTCCGGCCGAGACTCCGCAAAGCCGAGCGATGTCGAAGGAGCTCCAGGGCCTCGGCTTCGGCTTCGTCGGTCCGACGATTTGCTATGCCTTCATGCAGGCCAGCGGCTTGGTCAACGACCACCTGGTCGGCTGTTTCCGGCATCGCGCGGTCTGACCGGAATTCGGTCCGGCCGACCGCCGCGTCAGGCGGCCTCGGCGCGCGGCCGCTCGGCCGCAGCCGGCAGATATTTCGGAATCCGCGCCTCGACCGCGAGGCGCAGCTCGGTCATGAGATTGACCGCGAACAGCGTCTCGGCGATCAGGAACAAGGGCGCGACGAAGATCTGGAACAGGTTGTCGACCAGTGCCGGCTTGCGGCCTTCGAACACGTGACCCACCAATTGCAGGATCCAGCCGCCGACGAACAAGAGCGCGAACCAGGTCCAGGCCTCGGTCGCGCTCCACCCCGTCACCAGGCGCTCTGCCGCCACCACCATGGCACCGAAGATGACGGTAGCGATCACCGCCAGCGTGCGATCGAGCAGGTAGTAGTAGATCATCAGCGCCAAGGTCACGAGCATGCCCAAGCTGGCATCGAAGCCGCCGATCGGCAGCCGGACCAACGCGAAGGCCAGCAGAAGCGAGAACACGATCGTCGGAATGCCGACGAAATGCGTGGCACGATTGCGCAGGTCGCGATGATAGGCCGCGTACATCGCCATCTGCTCCTGGAGCGAAGTCATGGCGTCCCCCCCTCGTATTTTCATTATGATAGGGCGTCTGACGGGAAATCGCCATGTCGCTCTATCGCGGCTATGACCGCCCACAGCTCGACGACCAGTACAACAACTCGAAGCGCGTCCCGGCCGCGCCCGAGATCATGGCCCGCTTCCAGTCTTGGTCGGCCGAGGTCATGCGCCGACCTGGCGTGCGGCTAGACTTGGCCTACGGACCCGCGGCCGGCGAGCGTCTCGACGTTTTCCCGGCCGATCGGCCGCGCGCGCCGATCATGATTTTTTTCCACGGCGGCTATTGGCAAATGCGCGACAAGGCCGACTTCAACTTCGTCGCCGACGGTTTCCGCGGCAAGGGCGCGGTCGTGGTCTCGGCCAACTACACGCTCTGTCCCGAGGTGACGATGACCGAGCTGGCGCGACAATGCCGCGCCGCCGTCGCCTGGACTTGGCGGCATGCCGAGGAGATCGGCGGCGATCGCGCTCGCATCTTCGTCTGCGGCCATTCCGCCGGCGGGCACGTCACGGCCCTGCTGGCTTCGACCGAATGGCCGCGTTTCGCATCGGACCTGCCGGTCGATACGCTCAAGGGCGGATTGGCGATCTCGGGACTCTACGAACTCGAACCGATCCGGCTGACCTATCTCAACGACCGGCTGCGGATGGACGCGGCCGAGGCCGCGGCGCAATCGCCGATGAACCTGGTCCCCCGCCGCGCGCCGCGCTTGATGCTGGCGGTCGGCGGGATCGAAAGCGCCGAGTTCCTGCGCCAGCAGGCCGACTATGCCGCGGCCTGGCGCAAGGCCGGGCTGGAGGTCGAGGAAATCCCCATGCCGGGGCACGATCATTTCAGCATCATCGGCGCGCTGGGCGATCCGACCAGCGCGCTGGCCCGCGCCGCCCATCGCCTGATGGGGCTTTAGGGCATGATCGATCGGTCCTGAATCGCGTGGTTCAAGACAGATCGATCATGCCCTAACGATCAAGCTCTGGCGCGCGCCATCAGCGCGACGAAGCGGGCATCGCGTTCGTCGCCGTAGAGCCGGCACAAAAGGGCGATGACGGCGGTGGCTTCGGCGCTGGCGACGCTGTAGTAAACCGTCTTGCCGGCGCGGCGCGATTCGACCAAGCCGTCCTTGCGCAGCCGCGCCAGATGCTGCGACAGCGTCGGCTGGCGCATGTCGAGCGCGTGCTCGAGATCGCCCACGGTCTTCTCGCCGTCGACCAGATGGCACAGCACCATCAGCCGCCAGCGATTGCCCAGCGCCTTGATCAGCTCGCAGGCCAGCGCGGCCTGGGTCTCCAGCGCCTTGAGTCGCGAGGGCAACGCTGCCGCTTTAGCCATGTCAACGCGCCTGCCCGCCGGCACCGTCACTGGTCCGGGCCCGGGAGTGAATGCGAATCTCGCTGGTGCAATTGGTCATGCAAGGCGCCTTGGGCGGGAATTCCGGCCTCGGATCGGGCGATACGAAACCATCCGCGTTGGGCATCTTTAGCCTGTGGATCGAATCCTGGTCAAGCCGGCCATCCGTCGGCAGGAGGTCGTTTAGGAACAGGGTATAGGCGGTCAGCGCGTAAAGCTCGTCGATTTCCAGCGACTGGGCATCGCCGAAGGGCATGGCGCGGCGCAAATAGTCGAACAGCGTGGCGGCATAAGGCCAATAGGAACCGATCGTGCGCCGCGGATCGGGCCCGGTCAGGCTGCCGATGCCGCCGGCCAGTTCGGGATTTCGCCCGACCGCTTCGCCGAAATCGCCATGACAAGAAGCGCACAGGCTGTCGTAAAGCTTGAGGCCCTGGGCGACCGTGCCTTGACCGCGCGGCAGGCCGTGGCCGTCGGGCCGCGCGTCGATGTCCCAGCCGGCGATTTCGGCCGGGCTGGGGACGCGGCCGATGCCTAGACGCTCGGCGGACGCCGAAGGCGTGACGGTCGCAAGCGCCACCACGATCGCCGCCGCCCTAGCCAAGCTGGACATTGTCGACCTTGCCCGCCGGGCTGACATGCCAGGCCTGGATCGCATTGTTGTGATAGACCGAATTGAGGCCGCGCACCCGACGCAATTCGGCGATGCTGGGCTGGACATAGCCGGTCTCGTCGACCGCACGACTCATCAGCACCGCTTCCTCGCCGGTCCACCGCCAGGGCATGCGGAACCGCGTCAGGCAGCGATCCAGGATCGGCTGCTCCAACTCGGCCGGCCGCCAATTGCGGCCGCCGTCGACCGAGACGTCGACCCGCGCGATCTTGCCGTTGCCCGACCAGGCGATGCCGCCGATCATGCGGAATCCATGCTCGCTCAGCGGATTCTCGGGGCAGGGATCGGTGATGACCGATTTGGCTTCCATCACGAAGGTGAATTGGCGCGCCTTGCCGTCGGGCATCAGGTCGGTGTATTTCGAGGTCTCCTCGCGGCTGTGCCAGGGTTGGTCGCCAAGCTCGATCCGCCGCAGCCACTTGACCCAGAGATTGGCTTCCCAACCCGGCACCACGGCGCGCACCGGATAGCCGTTTTCGGGCCGCAGCCGCTCGCCGTTCATCGCCCAGGCGATGATGGTGTCGTCCAGCGCCTTCCCGATCGGCAACGACCGGGTCATGCCGGCGGCATCGGCGCCTTCCAGCAGCAGCCACTTGGCTTGGGGCCGCACCCCGCATTCGGCCAGCAAGGTCGCCAGCCGGACCCCGGTCCACTCGCAGCAGGACAACATGCCGTGGGTGAACTGCACGGCGTTCATCTGCGCGCCGCGCCATTCCATGCCGGTATTCGAGGTGCATTCGATGAAGTGGAGTCGGCTGACCGACGGAAAGCGCGCCAACTCGGCCATGGTCAGGATCAACGGACGCTCGACCAGGCCATGGATCATCAGCCGATGATCCTCAGGCACGATCAGAGGATATCCGGCGTGATGGCGCTCGAACACCAGTCCGTTGGGCGTGACCGTGCCGTGCAGCGCCTGCAAAGGCGTGAAGCTGACCGAGGAATGCGGCGTCGCCGTCAGCCAGGAAACGGTGCGGCGGACGACATGGTCCTCGTGCGGCGAGGGCCGGCCATAGGGCGCGCTGCCAACGCCGACGCCAAGACCTTTCGACCAAGGCGGGACATTGGGCGGCAGGTTGCGGGGATCGGCGGCGGCCGGCTGGGTGCCAAGTGCGACTGCGCCGGTCGCGGCCAGTCCCAGCCGCATGACCTCGCGTCGGCCGGGAGCTTTGCCGTCTTCGCCCATGCCGGGCCCGTCAGAACGCTTCGATGTCGACGCCGCTAGCCCGGGCCTGCGCGATTTCGGCCTTGAGCCAGGCGGGGAACTCGGCCGTGGCATAGGCCCGTTGCCTGACATAGCGGAACATCGCCAGGAATTCGAACGGCTTCAGCAGGCCGCGCATGCGCGCTGCCTCGGCCTCGCGCCAGCCTTGACCGGATGCGACTTGGTCGTGAAAGAAGACAACGGTCGGCGTCGACGTGACTCCGAGACGCCGCGCCAGCGCGCGTTCCTCGATTTCCTTACCGTCGAAATCGGTCACCTGGCGCGAACCGTAGAGATCGAGCTGCAGCACGGCAAAATTGGCCTTGAGATAGTCGCGGATCGCCGCTTTTTCGAGATGTTTCTCGTGCATCTGGGTGCAGTAGATGCAGCCGCGCTGCTCGAACACCACCGCCAGCCGCTTGCCGGCGGCGCGAGCCTCGGCCAGATCCTCGCGCAGATCGAGAAAGCTCTGCAGGAACCAATCCTGCTCGTGCAGGCCGTTGCCGCCGATGCGCGTCTCGGCCCAAGCCGCGCCCGAAAGCGTCGCCAGCCACAGAACCAAGCCGCCCAGAAACCTGCCGATCATTCTCATGACGGGCATGATAAGCGCTCGATCGCAGTCGGCCAAGGGCCTGGACTAATCCAGCGTCGCTTCGGCGGTGGGCTTGCCGTGCGGACCCAGGCACAGAAATCGTGCAAGGTCCCGGTCGGCCAAGATCCCGACCACATCGTCCCAGAACACCGGACGCAGAAAGCGCATGCGAAAGCGATAGGCCGGCCGTGGCCCGAGTGCGCCGAGGATGGCGCAGGCCTGCATCAGGCCCTGGGCCACGGGTGCACGAAATCCGTGCGCCTGGGCAAAAGCCGGATCGAAATGGATCCGGTTGCCGACTTCGGCCGAATAGGCGCGCACGCCGTCGGGCGTGAGCCGCAGCATCGTCCATGGCTCGAGGCCGGATCGTTCCGGTTCGCGCTTCTCGGCCTTGATCGCGCTCGGCCCCGGCAGCAGGAACGAGCCGGTCATCGCGACCGGGACCGAGCCATCCCCGGCGCGAAAGTCGCAGTGGCCGAGGGCCAGCTGGCCGCGCGGAGCGGGCGTCAAGCCGCCCCAGCGGCTTTCCGCGACCAGCTTCTCGCCCAATCGCACCGGGCGGTGCTGGACGATGGTCTGATCGACATGAATGCGGCCGTCATTGGGCATGCCGGCGACGGTCGAGACCCGGATCGCGTCCTGCGCCAGCACGCCGGCATTGACCTGGCCTTGGAAGTCGACCGCGCAGCCGAGCGCGGCGTGATAGCGCGCCTGGCGTGCGGCATCGACCATGGACGCCAACGGCGGAAAGGCGTGATCGGGCGCCAGCGCGGTCCACGCCCTCAGCAGCGGGTCGGCCGCGCTCATCCGCCCAAGGGATTGGCGTTGAGGGTCAGCAACTGATCGACCCCGTCAACCACCTGTTTTTCCAGATTGCGGATGGTCTTGGCGTTTTTGTAGTCGGTCACCAGCATGTAGTGCAGGATGGTGCGCTTGGCCATGGTGGCGCCGGTGATGCCGATGTACTTGACTATGCGCTTGTCCTCGTTGCGGCCCCACAGCGTGGCGAAATAGACCCCGTCGTGGTTTTGGCGGATGATGCCGCCGCGCCGCGTTTGGTTGACCTTGACGTCTTCGGCCACCTGCTGGATGCGATCCTCGGGCTTGGGCAACTGGACGCGGATGTCGTCCGTGATGCGGTACTTTTCGGCGAACCAGCGGGTGTAGTCGCGGCGCGCGTCTTCGTAGGGCTTGCCGGCGTCTTCCTTGGGGGTGGCGATCAGGCCAAAGGCGTAGAACTGCACGCCGTTGTCGACGAAGGCCTTGAGCTGCTTGCAGTCGACCAGCACCGAATGCACCACCATGCCGGTGGCGTAGCTTTGCACCCGCCGCGCCGCCTTGGCATAGACATCGCCCTCGGTGACGCAAAAATCGCCCGGCGCGACGACGCGGAATTCCTGGCCGTTGGCGCTGAACACGCCCTTGCCCTTGGGCTGATAGCCGCCTTTTTGTGCCCAGGCCGGCACGGCCAAGAGCGCGATCAGCAGGACGATCAGTCCGGCCTTCATGTCACGCCGCCGCGCGCTTGCGCTTGGCGAGGAGCGCCAGGATCTCGCCCGCCGCCGCCGGGATGTTGGTGCCGGGTCCGAAGACCGCGGCTACGCCCGCGGCCCGCAATTCGGCGTAGTCCTGGCGCGGGATGACGCCGCCGGCGACGACGACGATGTCGCCCGCGCCGGCGCGCCGCAACTCCTCGACCAGCGCCGGGATCAGGGTCTTGTGCGCGCCGGCCTGGGTCGAGATGCCGACGACATGGACGTCGGATTCGAGCGCCTGGCGCGCCACTTCCTCGGGGGTCTGGAACAAGGGGCCGATGTCAACGTCGAAGCCGATATCGGCGAAGGCGGTGGCGATGACCTTGGCGCCGCGGTCATGCCCGTCCTGGCCGAGCTTGGCCACCAGCATGCGCGGCCGTCGGCCCTCGGCGCGGGCAAAGCCCTCGACCTCGCGCCGGATGCGCTGGAAGCCCTCGTCGCCCTGATAGGCGGCGGCGTAGACGCCGCTGACCGAACGCGATTCGGCGCGGAAGCGGCCAAAGGCGCGCTCCATTGCGTCCGACATTTCGCCGACGGTGACGCGCGACCGCGCCGCCGCGATACAAAGTTCGAGCAGGTTGGCATCGCCGCGCGCGCCGGATTCCAGCGCCGCCAGCGCGCGTTCGGCCGCCGCCTTGTCGCGCTGGCTACGCACCCGATGCAGGCGCGCAACCTGGGCCTCGCGCACCCGGCTGTTGTCGACCTCGCGCACATCGACCGCATCGGCCGCGGGCGGACGGTACTTGTTGACGCCGACGATAGTCTCGGCGCCGCGGTCGATCGCCGCCTGGCGCCGCGCCGCGCTTTCCTCGATCCGCAGCTTGGGCAAGCCGGTCTCGATGGCGCGGGTCATGCCGCCCAGCGCCTCGACTTCGTCGATCAGCGCCTGGGCGCCCGCGGCAATGCGGTCGGTTAGCCACTCGACGTAGTAGGAGCCGCCCAGCGGATCGACCACGCGCGGGATGCCGGTCTCCTCGGCCAGGATCAGCTGGGTATTGCGGGCGATGCGGGCCGAAAACTCGGACGGCAGCGCGATCGCCTCGTCGAAGGAATTGGTGTGCAGCGATTGCGTGCCGCCCAGCACCGCCGCCAGCGCCTCGTAGGCGGTGCGGACGACGTTGTTGTAGGGATCCTGCTCGGTCAGCGACCAGCCCGAGGTCTGGCAATGCGTGCGCAGCATGGCCGAACGCGCATCCTTGGGCGCGAACGGCCGCATCAGCCTGGCCCACAGCAGCCGCGCCGCCCGCAGCTTGGCGATCTCGACGAAGAAATCCATGCCGATGCCGAAGAAAAACGACAGCCGCGGCGCGAAATCGTCGATCGCCAGCCCGCGGGCCTGCGCCGCGCGCACGTATTCGAGCCCGTCGGCCAGGGTGAAACCGAGTTCCTGGACCGCGGTCGCGCCGGCCTCCTGGATGTGATAGCCCGAGATCGAGATCGAGTTGAACTTGGGCATGTGGCGCGCGGTGTGGGCGACGATGTCGGCCACGATCCGCATCGAGGGCGCCGGCGGATAGATGTAGGTGTTGCGGACCATGAACTCCTTGAGGATGTCGTTCTGGATGGTCCCGGCAAGCTTGCCTTGCGCCACGCCCTGTTCCTCGCCGGCGACGATGTAGCAGGCCATCACCGGCAGCACGGCGCCGTTCATGGTCATCGATACCGTCATCCGATCCAGCGGGATGCCGTCGAACAGGATCTTCATGTCCTCGACCGAGTCGATCGCCACCCCGGCCTTGCCGACATCGCCGACCACGCGCGGATGGTCCGAATCGTAGCCGCGATGGGTCGGCAGATCGAAGGCGATCGACAATCCGTTCTGGCCGGCCGCCAGATTGCGGCGGTAGAAGGCGTTGGATTCCTCGGCGGTCGAGAAGCCGGCGTATTGGCGGATGGTCCACGGCCGGTGGCTGTACATGGTGGCGCGGACGCCGCGCAGGAAGGGCGCGAATCCGGGCAGCTGCCCGTCCAGTTCCAGGCCCTCGATGTCGGCCGCGGTATAAAGCGGCTTGATTGGAATCCCCTCCGGGCTCGGCCGCGTCAGTTCGTCGACCGATTTGCCGTCGAGTTCCTTGGCCGCCAGTTTGGCCCATTCTTCCAAGGACTTGCGATCAAGCCCGCTCATGAATCGCCCGTTCGGTGTCAATCTGCCCCTATTTTCGCCAAAGCCCGGAGCGCGGTCAACGCGGGCAAATACCGACCGCCTGACTGGCTGCGTCACCTTGTCCCTGGGCGAAGGGCGAGCGAATGCCCAGGTGTCGAGCATGATTCATGGTCGCGTCACGCGCTGGCTGCATTTCGGCTTGGCGGCGGCATGCCTCTTGGCCATGGTGGTGGGATTGGCGGTCGAAGAGCCGGAAAAGGCGCGCAGCGGATTCCAGCGCCTGACCTTCGGCGCGCATCAATATTTGGGCTATGCCGTGGCGGCGCTGGCGACGCTGCTTTGGCTGTGGAGCGTCCATACCGGCCGGTTGGGCGCGCTGGTGCCGTGGTTCGCGGCGGCGCGCCGCGCCGAGTTGGCGAATTCGGCAAGAACCAGTGTGGCGTCGCTTCTGCGCCTCGAATTGCCGCGGCCCGAAGGGGATGCTGTGGCGGCGGCGGTCCAGGGCATCGGCCTGCTGCTGGCGACCGCTTTGGCCGCGAGCGGCATCGCCATCGCCGCCACCGCGGGCCGGCTTTCGCATCTGCTGTCCGAATTCCACGAAGCCCTGGCGCCGGCGATGTGGACCTATCTCGGCCTGCACACGGTCATGGCCATCCTGCATCATTTGGCCGGCCACGGCAGTCTCGACCGCATTTCGCCTCGGCCGCGGGATTCGCGGGCTTAGGGCATGATCGATCTGTATTGAACCATAGAGTTCAAGACAGATCGTGAATCATGCCCTCGTATCCTGTTCTGGACCGCGATTCACGGTTCATAGGGAATCGCAGCCGTGATTCCCTATGAACCGATCACGGTCTAGCCGAGCGGGTAAGTGGCCTCGGCGGTGTAGATCGCGCCTTCGCCCGAGAGATAGCTCGAATAGAGCGAGAATTCGGTCACGGCGAAGGGTCCGGCGGCGAACAGATTGTAATGCGCCTCGAACGCCTTGAGCCGGTCCATTGGCGCGCCCTTAAGTCGAGCCAGCGTGACATGGGGTTGGAATTTGCGGCCCTCGGCCGGAAGGCCGGCTCGGCCCAGCGCGGCCTCGACCGAATTGCGCAATTGACTGAGCGCGGGGTTCGATACCACGCGGGCGATGATCTGGCGCGGCTGGTCGCCGCCGAAATGATCGACGCCGCGCAAGGTCAATTCGAACCGCGCGCCGCGCACCCCCGCCAACAGGTCCTGGATGTCGCGGAACAGGCCGCCGTCGACCTCGCCGATGAAACGCAAGGTGACGTGGTGGTTCTCGGCCGGAACCCAGCGCGCGCCCGGAACGCCGCCGCCCAGCGCGGCCAGCGCGCGGCGGACGTCCTCGGGCAGACCCAAGGCGACGAACAGGCGCTTCATCTCAGCCGCAGACGTTGCCGTGGCGGGCGTGCACCGCCTGGATCTCGGCTTCGACCTCGGGCTTCAAGGCCAGGTCGATCGAATCGATGTCGGCCTTGAGCTGGGCCATGGTGGTGGCGCCAATAAGATTTGAAGCGACGAAGGGTCGGCTGTTGACGAAAGACAGCGCCATCTGCGCCGGGTCGAGCCCGTGCTTGCGGGCGATGGCGACATAAAGGTCCGTGGTCTCGAGTCCGATTGGAGTGGTGTAGCGCTTGAAGCGCTCGAACAGCGTCATGCGCGCGCCGGCCGGCTTGGCGCCGCCGGCGTACTTGCCGCTCAGCACGCCCATGCCCAGCGGCGAATAGGCCAGCAGCGAGACGTTTTCGCGATGGGCGATCTCGGCCGCCCCGATCTCGAAGGCGCGATTGAGCAGGTTGTAGGGATTCTGGATCGAGACGATGCGCGGCAGTCCCGACCGTTCCGCCGCCGCCAACAGGCGCATGGTCCCCCACGGCGTCTCGTTGGAGATGCCGAGCGCGCGCACCTTGCCGGCCTTGACCAAATCGGCCAGCACCCCAAGCGTCTCCTCCAACGGCGCTGCCTCGTCCCAATCGGCATGGACATAGTCGCGCTTGCCGAAATTGTTGACCGGCCGGTCCGGCCAATGGGTCTGGTAAAGATCGACATAGTCAGTCTGCAGGCGCTTGAGGCTGGCGTCGATCGCAGCCGTGATATTGCGGCGGTCGAGCCGCTGCGGCTTGGGCCGCAGCCAATCGACGTCGCGGCTGCCGCCGGCGACCTTGGTCGCCAGCACGATCTTGTCGCGGCATTTGCGCGCCTTGAGCCAGGTGCCGATGTAGCTCTCGGTGCGGCCCTGGGTCTCCTTGCGCGGCGGCACCGGGTACATCTCGGCGGTGTCGATCAGGGTGATGCCGCGTTCCAGCGCGTAGTCGAGCTGGGCATGGGCCTCGGCCTCGCTGTTCTGCTGGCCCCAGGTCATGGTGCCGAGGCCGATGACGCTGACCGAAATGCCGCTTTTGCCGAGCGGCCGATACTGCATGGGCATGTTCAAGGAACTCCGCGGATTAGGCGTTCGACCGAAGGCAGGATGCGCTCGACGATGCGGGCCACGCCGGCGGCGGTGGGATGGATGCCGTCGGGCTGGTTCAGCGTCGGATCGCCGGCCACGCCGTCGAGGAAGAAGGGATATAGCAGGACGCCGTGCCGCGTCGCCAGTTCGGGATAGACCGCCTCGAAGGCGCGGGCATAGTCGGCACCGAGATTGGCCGGCGCCTTCATGCCGGCCAGCAGCACGCCGATGCCGCGACTCTTGAGTTCGGTCAGGATGGCGTCGAGATTGGCGCGCATGGCTTCGACCGGCAGCGCGCGCAGGCCGTCATTGGCGCCCAGCTCGACGATGGCGAAATCCGGCCGGTCCGCCAGCACCCAGCCCAGGCGCTGGCGTCCGGCGGCCGAGGTATCGCCCGAGACGCCGGCATCGATCACCCGCACCGCATGGCCGCGGGCAAGAAGGGCGCGCTCGAGCACGGCGGGAAAGGCTTCGTCGGCGCGCAGGCCATAGCCGGCGGTCAGGCTGTCGCCCAAGGCCAGGATTCGGCGCGGCGGATCGGCCGCTAGCGCAGGTATTGCGGCCAGCAGCCACAGCGCCACCAGCAGTTCCAAAACCCGGCCGACAAGGCCATAGTGCGCGCGGATCGGAATCATGACGGACCACAAGGCGGCGATGATCGAACTCGATGCGGTGGCGCTCACTCTGCGGGGCGCGGCCGGTCCCGTCAACGTGCTGCGCGGCATCGACCTGTCGATCGGCCGCGATCGGGCGGTGGCGGTGGTCGGGCCGTCGGGCTCGGGCAAGTCGACGCTGTTGGCGGTGATCGCCGGCCTGGAACGGCCCAGCGCCGGCCGAGTCCGGGTCGACGGCCAGGACCTGACCGATCGCGACGAGGATGCGCTGGCGTTGTTCCGGCGTCGGACCATCGGTATCGTCTTCCAGGCCTTTCACCTGATCCCGACCATGACCGCGCTGGAGAACGTCGCCATCCCGCTGGAATTCGCCGGGCGCGAGGACGCCCTCGACCGCGCGCGGGCAGGACTGGCGGCGGTCGGGCTCGGCCATCGCATCGGCCATTACCCCTCGCAGCTCTCGGGCGGCGAGCAGCAGCGCGTGGCCTTGGCCCGCGCCTTCGCCGCCGATGCGCCCTTGATCCTGGCCGACGAGCCGACCGGCAATCTCGATTCCCAGACTGGGCTGGCGATCGCCGACCTCCTGTTCGAGACCCGCCGCAAGCGTGGCGCCACGCTGGTGCTGATCACCCATGAGGAGGCTATGGCGCGGCGCTGCGATCGCGTGCTGCGCCTGGCCGACGGCCGGATCGTCGACGACCGCGCGCTCGATTCCCCCTTGGCCGCGGCCGCGGGCGGCTAGGGACGGACGATCGTCCAGCCGTGTTCGCCCAGTTCGATCAGCGTCACCACGCCCGCCGGAACCTTCTTGGCGAAGGAAAGCAACGGCACCGGCTTGCCTTCGATCTTGGTCATGTTCTCGACCGTATTCATGCAAGCGTCGAACGTGACGTTGGACATGCTCTTGGTGAAGTTTGCCAAACGCTCCTTCACCGGCGAGGTGTCCTCGCGCAGCATGTGCAGGCCGGCGTTGAAGGCCACGATCTCGATCTCGACCTCGTGGCCGAGGTTGGAATAGTGCTTGGAAACGTTGGCGGCGACGTTGAGCACCGCGTTCATCTTGGCAGGATCGTTGTCGCTGACTTGCAATGCCAGCTTGTGCGATTTTCCGGCATGCTCGGCGGCGGCCGGAAAGGCCACGGCCAATGCCGCCAAAACGGCCAGGATAGCGAAATGTCGCATAGCTTCTCTCCCTCGATCGATGCGTCATCGCTTATCACGAGGATGGCGTCGCCGGCCACAATGAAAATAGGGGATACCGCGCCGTGATGGCGTTGCGCTTGGCGTGGCGCGAATTGCGCGGCGGCCTGTCCGGATTTCGGGTCTTCTTGGCCTGCCTTGCCCTGGGCGTGGGGGCGATCGCCGGCGTCGGTGCATTTCGTGCGGCCCTGGTAAGCGGCATCCAGGACAATGCCCGCGCGCTGCTGGGCGGCGAGGTCGAACTGCGCGTGGTCGGACGCGATCTCGACGCGGCGACGCGCGATGCGTTGACGGCGCGCACGGCACGCATGTCGAGAGTCCAGGAGCTTCGCGCCATGGCCTTCGCGCCCTCGGGGGCGCGGACTCTGGTCGAACTCAAGGGCGTCGATGCCGGCTATCCGATGTATGGCGGTCTCCGGCTCGAGCCTGCCCAATCTCTCGATCTCCTCTTGGCCGATGGTGGCGCGGTAGTCGAACCGACGCTGCTGACGCGGCTCGGCGTCGGGTTGGGCGATCGCCTGACCATCGGCGCCACCGATGTGACGATCCGCGCGCTGCTGCATCGCGAACCCGACCGCGTCGCCAATGTCGTCAGCCTGGGACCGCGGCTGATGATTGACCGGCGCAGCCTGGCCGCCAGCGGTTTGGTCCAGGAGGGCAGTCTGGTCCGCCATGCTTATCGGCTGGCCTTGCCGCCGGACGAGGCCTTGGAGGCTTGGTTGGCGCGGCTGGCGGCCGACTTCCCGACCGCGCATTGGCAGCGCCGCGACATCCGCAATGCCCAACCGGCCTTGCGGCGGACGGTCGACCGACTGGCGGTGTTCTTGACCCTGGTCGGCATGGCGACCCTGCTGATCGGCGGCATCGGCGTCGCCAACGCCGTCCGCCATCACATGGAACGCAAGACCACCGTGATCGCGGTGTTGAAAAGTCTGGGCGCGGGATCCGGCCTGGTGTTCCAAAGCTATCTCGGCCAAGTGCTGATGCTGGCCGCGGTCGGGATCGTGCTGGGTCTTGCCATCGGCCTGTTCATTCCGCCGATCGCCATCGTCCTGTTGGGCGACAAGTTGCCGCTTGCGCCGTTGGTGCTGGCGCCGGCGGCGATGGCACGGGCGGCGTTGTTCGGCCTGCTGGTAGCACTGGTTTTCACGCTGTGGCCCTTGGCCAAGGCACGCGAGACCTCGGCCGCCGGGCTGTTTCGCGCCGTCGTCGCGCCGCCCGAGGCGCGGCCCGGCGCCAAAGACCTGGCGGTGCTGGCACTGCTGATCGTCGCGCTGTCGGCGCTGGCGATCGCGACCAGCGATCGACCGAGCTTTGCCGCTTGGTTTGTGGCCGGCGCGATGGTGACGCTTTCGGTGCTGGGTGCCCTGGCACGTGTCATCGGTGCCCTGGCCCGGCGCGTGCCGCGGCCCTCAAGCGCGCCTTGGCGGTTGGCGCTATCTTCGCTCGCGCGCCCGGGCGCGCCGACGGCCTCGATCCTGGTGTCGCTAGGCTCGGGCTTGACCGCGCTGGTCGCGGTCACCGCCATCGAAGCCAATTTCAGCCGCGAAATCCGCGATCGCGTGCCCGATCGCGCGCCGACCTTCTTCTTCATCGACATCCCGCCGGAACGTGCCGCCGAGTTCGATGCCGCCATCGGCGGTCACGCCCACGCCTCGGATCTCAACCGCCAGCCAATGATGCGCGGACGCATCGTCCGGGTCGGCGAGCGGAGGATCGCCGATCTTCGGGTTCCGCCCTCGAGCGAATGGGTAACGCGCGGCGATTTCGGCCTCAGCTTCCGATCCGATCCGCTGCCGGGGGCGCGGCTGGTGTCGGGTGCGTGGTGGCCCAAGGACTATGCCGGCCCGCCCTTGCTGTCGCTGTCGGGCGATGTCGGCCGCGACCTCGGCCTCGCCGTCGGCGATCGGGTGACCATCGCCGTGCTGGGCCGCGAGATCGAGGCGCGCATCGCCAACCTGCGCGAACTCGACTGGACCGAGTTCGGCATCAATTTCGTCGCCATCTTCGCGCCCGGGACCTTCGAGGGCGCGCCCCATGTCCATATCGCTTCGGTGCGGGTCGAGGCCGCGGGCGAGGAGGCGCTGTTCCGCTCGATTTCGGATCGGTTCTCCGGGGTGTCGATCGTACGCGTGCGGGAGGTGATCGAAACCGTGGCCGAGAATCTGGCTGCGATCGGCTGGGGGGTGCGGGTCTGCGCCGCCATCGCCATCCTGGCCGGGTTGTTGGTGCTGGCAGGAGCGGTCTCGGCCGGGCACCATCGGCGGGTCTACGATGCCGTGGTGCTGAAGACCGTCGGTGCGACCCGGCGCGACCTGACGCTGGCGCTGGCGCTGGAATTCGCGTTGCTGGGCGCGCTGGCTGGCGCGGTCGCGCTGCTGTTCGGCCTGATCGCGGCCTGGGCGGTGGTCGAGTGGCTGCTGGAGATTTCCTTCGTCCTGCCGCTGGCCGGGTCGGCGGCAGCGGCTGCAACCGGCATCGTCCTGACCTTGGGCCTGGGCCTGGCGGCGACTTGGCGGATTCTCGGCCGGCGGCCGATGTCGCTGTTGCGGACGGGCTGAGATGAACCGGGCGGACTGTCTGGAGCGCGATCGCGACGACCCCTTGCGGGCGGTGCGGGACCGGTTCCGCATCCCCGAGAACTTGATCTATCTCGACGGCAATTCGCTGGGACCGATGCCAGCGGCGGCGCCCGAATTGTTGGCGCGCGCGGTCGAAGGCGAATGGGGCGAAGGACTGATCGGTTCCTGGAACAAGGCGGGGTGGATCGATCTGCCGGCGCGGCTGGGCGCCAAGGTGGCGCGGTTGATCGGCGCCGCGCCCGATCAGGTCATTGTCGCCGACAGCACTTCGGTCGATCTGTTCAAACTTCTGGCCGGCGCCTTGTCGCTGCGTCCCAGGCGCCGGACCATCCTGACCGAAGGTCGCAACTTCCCGACCGATCTCTATATCGCCGAAGGGCTGGCGCGGCTGGTGCCGGGCGTGGTCGTGCGGACGGTCGAGGACCCGCTCGCGGCCCTCGATGCCGATACCGCGATCCTGACCCTGACCCATGTCGACTATCGCAGCGGAAGGCGCCACGATATGGCGGCGGCGACCGAGGCGGCGCATCGCGCCGGCGCGCTGGTGCTGTGGGATCTGTCGCATTCGACCGGGGCAATGGACCTGGAACTCGACAGGCTCGACGTCGATCTGGCGGTGGGCTGCGGCTACAAGTTCCTCAACGGCGGCCCGGGCGCGCCGGCCTATGTCTACGTCGCTCGCCGCCATCACGCCGCGATCGCCCAGCCGATCGCCGGCTGGATGGGACATGCCCGGCCGTTCGATTTCGATCCGCAATACCGGCCCGCGCCTGGGATCGCGCGGCAACTCAGCGGCACGCCGCCGATCCTGTCCATGCGCGGCCTCGAAGCCGGGCTGGCCACGTTCGATGGCGTCGACCCTGCCGCCCTACGGGCCAAGAGCGAGGCATTGGTGGCCCTGTTCCTCGCCTTGACCGAGCGGCGCCTGGCGGGCCACGGCTTCGAGCCGGTCACGCCGCGCGATCCGAATGCGCGCGGCAGCCAGGCCAGCTTTCGCCATCGCGAAGCCTATGCCGTCATGCAGGCCCTGATCGCGCGCAAGGTGGTGGGCGATTTCCGCCCGCCGGACATTGTGCGCTTCGGCCTGCCGCCGCTCTATTTGCGCTTTGTCGATGTCTGGGACGCGGTCGAGCGCTGGGGCGAAGTCATGGCCGGGCGCGAATGGGACCGGCCCGAATTCAAGATCAAGCAGCCCGTGACCTGACTACCAAGCCAAGCCCGGCAGGACAAAATCGGGCTTGGCGTCGGCCTTGGCGACCACCGCCGACAGCCGCGCCGCATCGGCCGGCACGCCATAGCCGACACCCAGTTCCGCCGCCAGCACGCCGCCGGTGACCAAGGCCGCCGCCAGCCCGACCCGTTTGGCGCCGGCGATGTCGGTGTCGAGCCGATCGCCGACCGCCAGGATGCGCCCGGTATCGACCTTGGTCAGTTTCTCCTCGGCCAGGCGGTAGATGCCGGGAAACGGCTTGCCGTGCATCACCACTTTGCCGCCGATGCGCGCATAGGCCTCGGCCAGCGCGCCGGCGCAGGGAATCTCGCGCTCGCCCCGGATGACGCTGAGATCGGGGTTGAGGCACAACAGCGGCGTGGCGCGCCGCAGCATCCCCGCAAGCGTGTCGCGATAGTCGGCGGCGGTCTCGCGCTCGTCGTCGAACAGGCCGGTGCACAGCACGTAATCCGCCGCCTCGGCGCTTTGGACTTCTTCGCCCGCGATCAAGGCCAGGACCGGACGATCGCGTTCCGGCCCCAACATATAAAAGCGGCGGCCTAAATCGGCATGATCGGGATCGCTGCGCCTGGTAAGCGCGACCACGGCGGCATCGCCCGAAGTGACGACGGATTCGTAAAGCGGTCGCGGGATGCCGATGGTCGCCAGCTGGCCGTAAATCTCGGTATGCGGTCGCGGCGCGTTGGAAAGGAAGATCACGCGCTTGCCCTGCTTCGATAGCGCCGCGAGGCAGTCGACCACGCCGGGATAAGGACGCCGGCCGTTATGCACCACGCCCCAAAGGTCGAGCAGCAAGGCGTCGAACGAATCCGCGATTTCCGACAGGCCGGCAAGAAACCTCATCGCACATCGACTCCGATGGCATCCGACAGCCGGACAAACCCGTCCCGCCGCAACAGCGCCGCCAGCTCCGACTTGATGCCGGCGGCGATGCCCGGTCCCTGGTAGATCATCGCGGTATAAAGCTGCACCAAGCTCGCCCCGGCACGGATCTTGGCGTAGGCATCGGCGCCCGAGGACACGCCGCCGACCCCGATCAAAAGCAACCGGCCGGCGGTCAGGCGCCGGATGCGCGCCAACAGCGCGGTCGAGGCGGCGAACAAGGGCGGCCCTGACAGCCCACCGCTTTCGGCCGCCAAGGGGCTGAGCAATCCGGGTGGCCGGGCAAGCGTCGTGTTCGACACCACCAGGCCGTCGATGCCGCGCGCCAACGCCACTTCGGCCAGAGCCTCGCTCTCGCTTTGGTCCAAGTCGGGCGCGATCTTGACCAAAAGCGGCACTGGCCGGGCGCGTGCCGCCTGAGCGGCACGGACGATGGCGTCCAGCGCCTCGCGCCGCTGCAGCGCCCGAAGGCCAGGCGTGTTGGGCGAGGACACGTTGACGGTCAGGAAATCGGCGACCGAAGACAGCTTGGCGACGCAGGCGGCGTAATCCGCCTCGGGCGCGGTCGAGTCCTTGTTGAGGCCGATATTGACTCCGACCATGCCGCCGCCGCGCCTGGCCGCCAAGCGCGCCGCCACCACATCGAGCCCCGGATTGTTGAAACCCATGCGATTGATCAGTGCCCGGTCCTCGACCAGGCGGAACAGGCGCGGGCGTGGATTGCCGGCCTGCTGGCGCAAGGTGACGCCGCCGACCTCGATCAGGGCAAAGCCCAAGGCCGATAGGCTTTCGATCGCCTCGGCGCCCTTGTCGATGCCGGGCGCCAGCCCGAGCGGGTTGGACAGGGTCCGCCCTAAGGCCTGAACGGATAGGATCGGATCGTCTTGTCCGCGGTCCGCCGGCACCAGGCCCCAGCGCAGGGCCGCGAGCGCCAATCTATGGGCGCGCTCGGGCTCGAGCGCGAACAGCAGCGGTCGCGCCAACCGATAGAACGTCATAGCGGCGGGAAGGCGTGACGGCCGTCGGCGCCCAGCGGCAAGCGCTTGCTCCAGGTCACTGCAGTCAGCGGAATCGGGCCATAGACATGGGGAAACAACGCGCCGCCGCGCGACTTCTCCCACTTGACCGACCCGCCCAGCGCGGCCTCGTCTGCTGCCAGCAAGATCAAATCCTCCTTGCCGGCCCAATGCTTGGCGGCGGATTCGACGATCTGGCTTGCGGTCGAGAAATGCAGGAACCCGTCTCTCAAGGATGCGGCGCTGCCGACATAGCGACCGGCGCGCTGGGCTTCCTCCCACTCCGCCCGCGGGCAGATGTGGAAGATCACGTCACAGCCCCACCTTGCCCAGGTCGAGGAACTTGTGGCGCCGCCGCGCCTTGAGCGAAGACCGGCTCTGGCCATCCAGTTCGGTCAGGTTCCGCTCGATGGCGTCGGCCAGGGACCGGATCGCCGCCTTGGGATCGCGATGCGCACCGCCGATCGGCTCGGGGATCACGGCATCGACCACCTTGAGTTGGAACAAGTCCTGCGCCGTCAGCCGCAGCGCCTCGGCGGCTAGTTCGGCCTTGTCGGTGCCGCGCCACAGGATCGAGGAACAGGCCTCTGGCGAGATTACCGAATAGACCGCGTGCTCGAACATCAAGACGCGATTGGCCGCAGCCAGGGCGATCGCGCCTCCCGAGCCGCCCTCGCCGATCACGCAGGCCACCACCGGCACGCCGAGACCGAGCGTGGCCTCGGTCGAACGCGCAATGGCTTCGGCCTGGCCGCGCGCCTCGGCATCGATGCCGGGGAACGCGCCCGGCGTATCGACCAGCGTCACAACCGGCAGGCCGAAACGGTCGGCGAGGCCCATCAACCGGATCGCCTTGCGATAGCCCTCGGGCCGGGCCATGCCGAAATTGTGCTTGAGGCGGCTGGCGGTATCGCTGCCCTTCTCGTGGCCGATGATCATGACGGCGCGGCCGCGGATGCGGCCGATGCCGCCTTGGATCGCCTTGTCGTCGGCGAAGGCGCGATCGCCCGCCAGGGGCGTGAAGCCTTCGACCATGCCGGCGACGATGGCCGAGAATTGCGGCCGGTCCTGGTGCCGCGCCACCTGGGTCTTCTGCCAGGGCGTCAGCTTGGCGTAGGTCTGGCGCAGCAGCTTCTCGACCTTGGATTCGAGATTGGCCAGTTCCTCGCCGATGCCGGCGCCGCCGGCGTCTCCCAGCTGGCGCAATTCGGCCAGCTTGCCTTCCAGCTCGGCGATCGGCTTTTCGAAGTCGAGGAAGCGGTTCATGCCCTCAGCCGCCGCGCGCGATCGCCTCGGCCTGCGCCACCATCGACTGCGCCTGGCGGATCGACGCCAGGTCGATCAGCTTGCCGTCGAGCTGCACCGCGCCTTTGCCCTCGCGTCCGGCCTGATCCATCGCCGCCAGGATGCGGCGCGCTTTCTCTATCTCGGAAGCCGGCGGGGTGAAGACCTCGTTGGCGATCTCGATCTGGCTGGGATGGATCGCCCACTTGCCTTCGCAGCCCAGCGCCACCGAGCGCCGGGCCGCGGCGCGATAGCCTTCGCCGTCGCGGAAGTCGCCATAGGGACCGTCGATCGGCCGCAGGCCGTTGGCGCGCGCCGCCACCACTAGCCGGGCGACGGCATAATGCCAGGGATCGGCCCAGGACACGGCGCGATTGCCGGCGACGTCGGCGTCGGCCATGACGACGTAAAGCGGGTTGGGGCCGCCGATGTTGACGGTGCGGGCGCGGGTCGAGGCCGAAAAATCGGCCACTCCGAAATGCAGCGATTCCAACCGCCGCGAGGCGCCGGCGATGGCTTCGACATTGGCCAGCCCCAGCGCGGTCTCGACGATCACTTCGATGCCGATGCGCTTCTTCAGCCCCATCGCCGCTTCAATCTGGGTCAACAGCATGTCGACCGCGTAGACATCGGCGGCGGTGCCGATCTTGGGAATCATCACCAGGTCGAGGCGCTTGCCGGCCTGCTCGACCACGTCGATGATGTCGCGATAGGCGTAGTGGGTGTCGAGGCCGTTGATGCGCACCGACAGCGTCTTGCGGCCCCAATCGACCTCGTTCAGCGCCTGGACGACGTTGCGCCGGGCCTTGGGCTTTTCGTCGGGCGCGACCGCATCCTCGAGGTCGAGGAAGACGACATCGGCCTTGGAGCGCGCCGCCTTCTCGAACATCTGCGGCGAGGAACCGGGCACCGCCAATTCGCAGCGATTGAGGCGCGGCGTGCAGGGTTCGACGACCTTGAAACTCATCGCGTCCGGCTCCCGGGGTCTTGGCGGCGGCGCAAATTGGCGCCTCGCCCGCGGCCTGTCAATTGCGCCAGGGGATGGCCTTCGGCGACCAGTCGCCGCAGGCGCTCGTCGGCCAGATGGGTGTAGATCTGCGTGGTCGAGATGTCGGCATGGCCCAGCAGCCGCTGCACCGCGCGCAGATCGGCGCCATGGGCGAGCAGATGGCTGGCGAAGGCATGGCGCAGGACATGAGGCGAGACTTTACGGACCGGCACGCCCGCCGCCGCCGCCAGGCGCTTCAGCATCTGGCCGAGATGCTGGCGCGTCATGTGACCCGATGCGGCGTGCGAGGGGAACAGCCATTTCGATTGCGCCTTGCCGCGCCCCGAAAGCCATGCCGCGAGCGCGGCCCGCGCCGGCTCCGACAACGGCACCAGGCGCTCGCGCCCGCCCTTTCCCTTGACCAGGATCAGGCGCCGTTCGCCGGCAACGGCCGTGGCCGGCAGCGCGATCAGTTCGCTGGCCCGCAGGCCGGTGGCGTAAAGCAGTTCGATCAGGGCGCGCAGGCGCGGGCCGTCCTTGGCCGGCCAATCGCGCGCTGTCGTCAGCAGCCGCCCAACCTCTTTTTCGCCCAGGATCTTGGGCAAGGCGCGGCCGCGCTTGGGCGCATCCAGCGCCGCCGAAGGATCGTCGCCGCGCCGGCCGTCGGCATAGGCCTGGCGGAAGAACTGCTTGACGCAGGACAGCCGCCGCGCCGCCGTCGACGGCGACAGGCCGGCCACGGTCAGTCCGGCCAGATAGGCCCGAAGATCTTCGCCGGTAACGCGCGCCAGATCCTGGCCCCGCGCCCGCAACCACAAGGCCAGATCGGTCAGGTCGCGCCGATAGGCTTCCAGCGTGTTGCGGGCGGCGCCGCGCTCGGCGCTGAGCTGTTCGAGAAAGGCCTCGATCAACGCCTGATCGGTCGCATTCACAGGCCCGCGGCCAGACCCAGTTCGACCGCCATGGTGTGGGCCTCTTTGTCAAGCTTGAGGCCGCGCAGGGTCTCGATCATCGCCGCCCAGGCCGCGGGATGAAGCTTGGCGGCCTGCTTGTCGGCGGCCAGAGCGACGATTGCGGCGATGGTCTCGCCGCGCGGTTGATGCGATCCGCCTTGGACGATCTGCCACAGCCAGGGGCTGGGCATGGGCGACTGCACCACCGCCGGGCCCGGCGGCAGGTCGGCCCCGGCCTCGCCGTCGACCGACAGCCCGAGGCCGTGCAGCAGATTGACCAGCAGGCCGAAACGCGGCGCACGGTCGGGTTCGGGCTGGCCAGCCACCCAAAGCCGCAGCTTGGCGCCGGAGGGCGACTGCAGCTTGGCGTCGGCCAGAACCATCAGCGGGCCGATCGCCGTCAGCGCGGTCTCGCCCTCGCCCGCGCCGCCGACCCGGGTGAGGAATTCGAACCAGTTGCGCGCGCCCTCGAGATCGCCCGATGCCAGCAGCGAGCGGACGATGTCGGGCGCGGCAATGACATGCTCGCCGCCAGGAGCGATGTCGCGGGTCAGCGAACGGTTGACCCGCGCCATGGTCGGCAACTGGCCCAAATGCCGGCCATGTGCAATCGCCAAGCGCAGCGCGCGCAGCCGATCGCGCGGATTGGCCTTGAGTTCACCTGCGCGATGGAACAGCGCGCCGACATTGGCGCCGGCCGCGGGGCTGACTTCGCTCAGCGCGGCTTCAAGCTGCTCCGGCTTGAACTCGATCGCGGCATAGACTTGCGCCAGGCCTTCGGCCGAAAGCACGCCCAGCGCCTCGGCACGCTCGGCCGCGCGCAGGCGCTGGTCGGGCGCGCGCTGCAGCACCGGCAGGCGCAACACCGCCGCCAGCACGCCGGGCCCGGCATTGGCGACGAAGTCGTTGGGAATCGGCTGGCGCAATTGGCGCAGGATCGCCAATTGCAGCGGGCTGGGTTTGGGCAGGCTGTCGATGCGCCCGCTCGCTTCGCCGACCAGGATCGCCAACAGCCGCAGCGTGCCGTCGTCGGCGACTTTCTGTTCGCGCAGGATGCCGAGCGAGGTCTGCGCCGCCGCCTTGTTGCCGGACTGCGCTTGGCAATAGGCCAACGCCTTGACGATGTCGGCACCGTCGGTCTCGCGCACCAGGGCCTGGATGCGTTGGCAGGCGCCGGCATCGTCCTCCAGCAGCAAGAGAAGATCGATCTCGGCCGTTCCGGCCACGTGATCGCCGGCCGCAGGCCGCGCCCGCCGCAACAATTCGGCTGCCTCGATCAGCATTCCCCCGGCCACCAGGCGCGAAATACGAAGGCCGTAGATCGAGGGCAGCCCCGGCTTGGCGGCGGGCGGCGTGGCCGCGGTCAACAACAGCCGCCGCGTCAAAGCGCGCGCGGTGCCGGTCGCGGTCTCGACCGGCAACTGGTCGAGAAAACGCACCACCGCCTCGTGGCTCGAGCCCTGCCACAAATCGGCGCCTAGACCGCCTTCGGCGTCGCTCATGCCGACGCCGGCCGGGTCCATCGCCGAAAGCGTGCTGACGTCGATGCCGCCGGGCGAAGCCGTCACGGCGGGGGGCGGCGCCGAAGCCGGCGGCAGGGAGGGATCGCGCGCGCCCTCCTGGGTCGGTTGGCTCGAGGCGGGCGGATCGGAATCGGGCTTGAACAACTGCACGGGACCGCGGCCTTGCGCCGCGGCGCCTTCGGCCAGGGCCAGCAACAGACATGCCGTCAGCCAGCGCTTCATTTGCGTTCGAACCGCTCGTTGGGGATGACGCGTTCGATCCGCCCCGACGGGGCCGGAATATCCCAGGTCGCCAGGAACACCACGAAGCCCGCGATGGCGATCAGGCCGACGGCTATGATGATGGTGGACAATCGCGGCATCACCCGATCGCTTCCTGGCGCCCCGCGCCGATCGACCTCTGTGGTAGGTTGTGATTATGGCAGAATGGCGGCAAGCTCAAGTCTCTCGCGCGGACGGTCGATGACCCCTGCCGCGGATCGCAGCCTCGTTCTGGTGGGCTTGATGGGCGCCGGCAAGACCAGCATCGGCAAGCGGCTGGCGGCGCGCCTGGAGCTGCCGTTCGTCGATGCCGACGCCGAGATCGAGAAAGCCGCCGGCATGACCGTGTCCGAGATCTTCGCCCAGCATGGCGAGCCCTATTTCCGCGACGGCGAGCGGCGGGTGATCGCACGGCTGTTGGAAGGCCCGCGCCAGGTACTGGCCACCGGCGGCGGCGCCTTCGTCGATCCCGAGAACCGCGCCCGCATCAAGGCGGCCGGATGGTCGATCTGGTTGCGGGCGACGATCGACACGCTGCTCAAGCGGGTCAAACGGCGCGGCACGCGGCCGCTGCTCAGCCAGGGCGATCCGCGGGCGGTGCTCGAACGGCTGATGGCCGAGCGCCATCCCTTCTATGCCGAGGCCGATATCGTGATCGATTCCGGCGACGGACCGCACGAGACGGTGGTCGAGTCGATCGTGCAGGAACTGAACCGGCGGGCGACCGACCATGCCTGAAACCACCGTGGTCAAGGTCGGGCTGGGCGCGCGCGCCTACGACATCCATGTCGGTGTCGGCGCGATCGACCGCGCCGGCGCGCTGATCGCGCCTTTGGCCGGGCGCGGCCGGGTGGTGGCGGTCAGCGACCGCAATGTCTGGCCGCTGCATGGCGAAAGGCTGACCGCGGCACTGCGCGCGGCCGGGCTGGGATGCGAGTCGATCGTGCTGCCGGCGGGCGAGTCGACCAAGAGTTTCGAGGGACTGGCCGGGTTGCTCGATCGGCTGCTCGACCTAGGGGTCGAGCGGCGCGATCTGATCCTGGCCTTCGGCGGCGGCGTGATCGGCGACCTGGCCGGGTTCGCCGCCGCGATCCTCAAGCGCGGGGTCGACTACGCGCAGATTCCGACCACGCTTCTGGCCCAGGTCGATTCCTCGGTCGGCGGCAAGACCGCGATCGACGTCCGCCAAGGCAAGAACCTGGTCGGCGCCTTCCACCAGCCGCGGCTGGTGATCGCCGACGTGGGATTGTTGCATAGTCTGCCCGAGCGCGAACGTCGCGCCGGCTACGCCGAAATCGTCAAATACGGTCTGATCGACGATACCCCCTTCTTCGCCCAGCTCGAACGCGAGCACGGCGCGCTGGAAACGCTCGATCTCGGTCGCATCGCCGGCTGGGTGACGCATAGCTGCCGCGCCAAGGCGCGCGTGGTCGAGGCCGACGAGCGCGAACAGGGCATGCGCGAACTGCTCAATCTCGGCCACACCTTCGGCCACGCGCTCGAAGCGGCACTGGGCTACGACGAAGCGCTGCGCCACGGCGAGGCGGTGGCGCTTGGCATGGCGATGGCGTTTCGGCTGTCCGAGCGTCTTGGCCTCTGCCGGGCCGAGGATCGGGCGCGGGTCGAAGCGCATCTGGCCGCGGTCGGCCTGCCGACGCGACGCGCGCAGATCAATGGGCTAAAGTCCGACGCCGCCGCGTTGTATGCGCTGATGCGCCAGGACAAGAAGACCCGCGACGGCCGTCCGCGCTTCGTCTTGGCGCGCGGCATCGGCAAGGCCTTTCCCGGCGCCGACGCGCCCGAATCCGACGTGCTCGCCGTCCTGTCCTGATCGCGGCCTATCGCCGCATTCGCTTTGCGGCGGGGCGGCTTTGCTTTACACCTACCTCCCGGATCGCATGCCGATGGAACAGGGTTTTCCGCAATTGATCGACCCGGCGCGGCTCGCGCGCGCGCTCGAACGCCATGCCGCCGGCTATGCCGGCGCCGATCCCTTTCCGCATTGCGCGATCGACGACCCGTTCGACCCCGCGGTGCTGGACCTTGTGCTGTCGGAGTTCCCCACTCCCGAGGAAATCCGCTGGCGGCGGTTTGACAATGCGCGCGAGATCAAATACGCCGCCAGCGACCTGAGCGAAATGAAGCCGGCCACGCGAGCCATGTTCCATGCCCTCAACGGTCCGGAATTCGTTGGCTTTCTCGAGCGCCTGTCCGGCATCCAAGGACTGATTCCCGATCCCCGACTGGAAGGCGGCGGGCTGCACATGATCCCGCGCGGCGGCAAGCTCGGCATCCATGCCGACTTCAACCGCCATTCGGTCACCAAGCTCGACCGCCGGCTCAACGTGCTGATCTACCTCAATCGCGATTGGCGCGAGGAATACGGCGGCCATCTCGAATTGTGGGACCAAGGCATGACCGCGTGCCGGCGGCGCGTCCTGCCCGGCTTCAACCGCATGGTGGTGTTCTCCACCACCTCGCAAAGCTATCACGGCCATCCCGATCCGTTGACCTGCCCCGAGGGATGGTTCCGCCGTTCGCTGGCGCTCTACTATTACAGCAACGGCCGGCCCGAGGCGGAACGCGGCGGCGGCCACGACACGCTGTTTCGCGACCGGCCGGACGAAAAAACCGCCGATCGCGGACTATTGAAAAAATTGATGCCATGGCTGAAGCGTCGCGGGTGATCGACCATGTTTCGCTTGGCGTCTCGGACGAGGCGCGAGCGTGGGCATTTTACGACGCAGTCATGGGCGCGCTCGGTTTCGGCCGCGCCTACGACAAGCCACCTCATGTCGGTTACGGCCGAAAGCATCCCGTGCTGTGGATCGGCAAGCCCCATGACGCCTCGCGGCCGGCTTCGCCCGGCCACGGCGTGCATGTCTGCCTGCGTGCCGAAAGCCGCGAACAGGTCGACCGCTTTCATGCCGCAGGCCTGACCGGCGGCGGACGCGATGCCGGCCCGCCCGGCCTGCGACCGGAATACGCCGCCAATTACTACGCCGCCTTCCTGTTCGATCCCGACGGCAACAAGATCGAGGCGGTCTGCTACCTGCCGACTTGACCAGACTTGAAGCCGGTCAAGAGCTGCTTGTCTTCGAGCTCGACGTCGAAGGTCTCCAGCAGCCGCGACACCATCATGTAGAAGCCGACGCACAGCGTCAGTTCGACCATTTGGCGATGGTCGAGGAACTCGGCCACGGCGGCGAAGATCGGTTCGCCGGCGCGCACGTTGACGGCGACATCGTCGGCGAAACGCAGCACCGCCTTCTCGCGCGGACCGAAGGCGGGGTCGTCCGCGCCCCGCGCCAGGCCGGCGATCTCGGCCTCGCTCAGGCCGACGTCGCGGCCGATCGCCTCGTGCTGGGCGATCTCATAGCGCGCCTTGGCCAGATGCCCGACGCGAAGGATGGCAAGCTCGCGCAGCCGCGGATCCAGCGTGCCGCGCCTGAGCAGCGCGCCGCCCATGCGGTTGAACGGGTCGAGCACCGTTTCGGCATGGGCGATGATGCGAAAGATGTTGCCGGGCGGCAGCGATTCCAGCACGGCGCGCGCCTTGGGATGGATGCGCGCGGGATCGGCGTAGGGGATGCGGGCCATGGTCTCTGTCTCGCTATCGGGAACGCGAGCCTTGCCAGGACGGCCATCGACGCGTCAAGCTCGGACATCGCCACGAGGACACAATGACCCCATCGATCGTCGCCGCCATCGCCACCGCCAACCGCATCGAATTGCCGACCCAAGCGACCGAGGCCATCGCCAGCGCGCTGGGCGCAACCGCGGCGCGGTTCGCGCCGGGCGCCGAGTCGCATCCGTTCGAGCGCGAGCCTTCGGACTTCGATGCCGCACTGGCCGAAGGAGCCAAGCGATGAGCGATCCGACCCAGTTGTCGCTGACGGCGCTGGCCCAGGCCATCGCCAAGTGCAAGATCTCGTCGGTCGAGGCGGTGCAGGCCTGCCTCGACCGCATCGCCGAATGGCAACCCAAGCTGAACTGCTTCATCCGGGTCGAGCCCGAGGCGGCGTTCAAATCAGCCAAGGCGGTCGATCAGGCGCTGGCCAAGCGCCGCAAGCTCGGCCCGCTGGCGGGTGTGCCGTTGGCGCACAAGGACATGTATTACCGCTTCGGCAAGGTGGCGACCTGCGGCTCCGCCATCCGCCGCGACTGGGTGGCCGATACTACGGCCACCGCGCTCGAACGCCTCGGCGCGGCGGGCGCGGTCAATCTCGGCACGCTCAACATGGCCGAATTCGCCTTCGGACCCAGCGGCCACAACTGGCATTTCGGCCATTGCCGCAATCCCTGGGACCCGAGCCGGGTCACCGGCGGCTCGTCCAGTGGTTCGGGTTCGGCGGTGGCGGCGCGACTGGCCTTCGGCGCGCTCGGCTCGGACACCGGCGGCTCGATCCGCATGCCGGCGCATTTCTGCGGCCTGGCCGGGATCAAGCCGACCACGACGCGGGTCAGCCGAGCCGGCGCCATGCCGCTGTCCTTCACCCTCGACACGGTCGGGACGCTGACCCGCACGGTCGAGGACAGCGCGCTGATGCTGCGTATCGTCGCCGGAGCGGACTCGGCCGATCCCACCGCCAGCACGCGGCGCGTGCCGGACTACCTGGCCGAATGCCGCAAGCCGGCCAAGGGCTTGCGGCTGGCCATCCCGCGCAAGTTCTTCTTCGACGATCTCGATCCCGCAGTCGCGAAGGTGATGGACGCGGCTTTGGCCGAATTCAAGCGACTTGGAGTCAAGCTGGTCGAAGTCGAGACCCCCGACATGGAACGGGTCAACGCCGCCGCCATGCTGGTGATCAACGCCGAGGCGGCGACCTATCACCGCAATTGGATGGCCAAGACCCCGCAGCTCTACAGCGACCAGGTACGGGCGCGGCTGCAGACCGGTATGGCGGTGACGGCGGTGCAGTATCTCGACGCCATGCGCTGGCGCGGCCAGGCGCTGCGCGAATTCCTCGCCCTGTTCGCCAAGGCCGACGCGGTGTTAGCGCCGGTCTACGTCAAGCCGACGCCAACCATCGCCGAGACCGATGTCGGCGGCTCGCCCAACGCCACCGCCATCATCGCCGCCTTCACCCGGCTATGCCGGCCGATCAACTATCTCGGCCTGCCGGCGCTGTCGGTGCCGGGCGGCTTCGCCCATGACATGCCGATCGGCTTCCAGTTGATCGGCCGTCCGTTCGACGAAAGCACGCTGTTCCGCCTGGGCGCGGCCTATCAGCGCGCCACCGACTGGCACACACGCGCGCCCAAGGCGAACTGATCAGGCTGGATCGGTCGCGGCCATTTTGGCGAAGGCGCAGTAGCTGTCCTCGATCATCGCTCGCGTGATGTCGCGGGTGATGAACACCAGCCGCGAACGCCGGTCGGCGCTGGGCCACGAACCCAGCCGCACCGGCGGATGGAAGATGTGGTGCACGCCGTGCAGCACCACCGGCTGGTCCTCGCCCTTGAGATTGAGCAGGCCCTTCATGCGCAGCAGGTTGTCGCCCGCGCCGCCGACCAGCGCTTCCAACCAGGTGGCGACCACGTTCCAATCCAAGGGCTGATCGAAGCTCAGCGAAAAATGCCGGATGCGGGCATCGTGGTTGAGGACCTCGTGGTCATGTCCATGGTCATGCCCATGGTGATGAGGTGCGCGGTCGTGATGATGACGGTCGTCCTTGCCGGTCTCTTCCGCCAACCAGGCCCGAACGTCGCCGGTCTTGTTGCGGATTTCCCACCAGCCGCAGCCGAACAGGAGGTCGGGGTCGATCTCGCCCTGGATCGCGCGCAGGCGCTGCGCCGCCGGGTTGAGGCGGGCAAGCCGCGCCTCCAGCGATTCGATCGCATCCGCCGATGCCAGATCGGTCTTGGTGATCAGCAGGCGATCGGCGATCGCCGCCTGCTTGACCGATTCGGCGTTTTGGTCGAGCTGGCGGGCGCCGTTGACGGCATCGACCGTGGTCACCACCGCATCCAGCCGGAAGTAATGCGACACCATCGGATTGTTCAGCACCGTGGCGACGATCGGCGCCGGATCGGCCAGCCCGGTGGTCTCGACCAGCACGCGCTTGAATTCGGGCAGTTCGGCCCGCTGGCGCTTGATGAACAGCGCCCGCAGCGCCTCTTCCAACTCGCCGCGCAGCGTGCAACAGACGCAGCCCGAGGACAGCACCGCCACGTCGCCGTCGACCCGCTCGACCAGAAGATGGTCGAGCCCGATCTCGCCCAACTCGTTGATGATCACCGCCGAATCGGCCATCTCCTTCCGCTTGAGCACGCGGTTGAGGAGCGTGGTCTTGCCGCTGCCGAGGAATCCCGTGATCAGCGACAGCGGCAGGCGCAAGCCCGAACGGTCGAGTTCGAACAGGCTCACGCCGGCCCCGGTTTCAGTTGGCCGAGGCGGTCTGCCGGCGATGGCCCGCGGGCGAAGCGATCACCGCCTGATAAACCAGTTCGCGCATCAGATAGCGATAGGGCAGGCGCTGGGCGGGCGCCTGCATCATCAGGATGGCGAACATCCGCTCCTTGGGGTCGATCCAGAAATAGGTGCCGTGGGCGCCGCCCCAATAGTAGTCGCCGGCCGAGCCGTGCAGCGGATTGCGACCGGCCTCGGTCCGCACCGCGAAGCCGAGACCGAAGCCCTGCCCGAACTCGGGCGTCGGCGCCAGCGCCTCGAACCCGATCGCGGTCAGCGGACCGTACGAGACGCCGGGCGGCAGGTGATTGGCGGTCATCAGTTCGATGGTCTTGTGCGAGACCAGGCGGGCGCCGTCCAGCGTGCCGCCATTGAGGAACATCTGGCAGAGCCTGGCATAATCGGCCGCGGTCGAAACCATGCCGCCGCCGCCCGAATACCATTTGGGTCGCGTCGTGACGTTCGGCAGGGGCGGCCGCTTGCCGTCGGGACCATTCTGCGCCTCGGCCAAGCGGCCCTGCTTGGCCGCCTCGACCCAAAACCCGCTGTCGTCCATCTTCAGGCGGCCAGTGATGCGCTCGGCCAGGAAAGCGTCGAAATCCTTGCCCGAGACCACCTCGACCACGCGCGCCAGCACGTCGGTCGCCATCGAATATTCCCAGGTCGTGCCGGGTTGGAACACCAGCGGCAGCTTGGCCAGCTTGGCCGACATCTCGGCATTGGTCTGATCGCGGCTCATCACGCCCGCGGCGACGTATTGTTTCCTGATCTCGGACGTCTGGTTGCCGTAAGTCAGACCGGAGGTGTGGCGCAGCAGGTCCTGCACCGTCATCGGCCGCCTTGGCGCGGCGGTCTCGATCGTGACCTTGCCGTCGGCGTCCTTCTTTTCGATTCCGACCATGACGTCCTTGAACTCGGGCAGATAGCGCGCCACCGGCGAGGCCAAGTGCAGTTTGCCTTCCTCGGCCAGCATCAGCGCCGCCAGCGAGGTCATCGGCTTGGTCATCGAGGCGATGCGGAAGATGACATCGGTGGTCATCGGCGCCTTGGCCTCGCGGTCGCGAAAGCCGAAGGCTTCGAGATAGGCGATCTTGCCGCCGCGGCCGATCAGCACCACCGCGCCCGGGATTTCGCCCTTGTCGACCCCGGCCTTCATGACATCGGTCAGGCGCTTGAGCCGGTCCGACGACAGACCGACGCTTTCCGGACGATCGGCGCGCGGCAATCCATTGGCCAGGACAGGCACGGCGCCGAGCACGACCAGCGCTGCAGCAAGACGGACGATCATGGCTTCTCCCCTGGGGCGGTTCGAGGGGTCGAGTATGGCCATCGGGTCGGATGTCGGCAAGCCGGCGTGTTAGGATCGCGGCATGACCCCATCCTCAGACTCTCCTCCGCCGCCCGAAGGCCGCGTCACCGTCGAAGCCGATGGCCATGTGCTGCTGATCGGCCTCGACCGGCCGGCCAAGCTCAACGGCATCACGCCGGAAATGCTGACCCAATTGGCCGCGGCCTATACCCGACTCGAACGCGAGCGGGATTTGCGCGCCGGCGTGCTGTTCGCGCATGGCCGCAATTTCACCGCCGGCATCGAATTGCCGCGCTTCGCCGCCCTGATGCGCGCGGGCGAGGCGCGCTTCGATCCGGCGCTGGTCGATCCGCTGGGCGTGCGCGGCGCGGCGCGCACCAAGCCGCTGGTGGTGGGCGTGCGCGGCATCTGCTTCACCATCGGCATCGAGCTGATGCTGGCCGGTGACATCGTCGTCGCCGGGCACGACAGCCGCTTCGCCCAGATCGAGGTCAAGCGCGGCATCATGCCGACCGGCGGCGCCACCTTCCGCATGGTCGAGCGCGCCGGCTGGGGCAATGCCCAGCGCTGGTTGTTGACCGGCGACGAGTTCGGCGCCGACGAGGCGCGGCGCATCGGCTTCGTGCAGGAGATCGTGCCGCCCGACCAAGTTCTGGCGCGCTGCCGCGAACTGGCGGCGACCATCGCCCGCCAGGCGCCGCTGGCGGTGCAGGCTTCGCTTGCCAGTTCGCGTCGCTTCGTCGAAGAAGGGCCGGCGGCGGCGATCGGCGAATTCGTCCAGGTGCAAAGCCGCCTCGCCCGCAGCGAGGATGCGGCCGAGGGCGTGCGTTCCTTCGTCGAACGCCGCGAAGGCCGCTTCCAGGGTGGTTAGTCGAACACGAACTAGTGGTGGAACTCGGCGAACACCACCCGGTTTTCCGCCGCCGGCCAGCTCAGGACCGTCAGGCGCTCGTCGTTGAATTCAGCCTTGAGGCCGCGTAGCGGCCCCGAGGGCAAACGCACCGTGCCGGTCGAAGCGCCGGGCACGCCTTCGTTGATCCCGGGCGGGACCTGGCCGTCGAGCGTGAAGCGATCGCGGCCGTGGCCGAAATAGCCGCGCGGGCGGGTGATGGTGACGACGCTGCCGGCGCTCTTGTCGGCCTCGGCCAGCCGGCCCGGCCGCAGATTGACGTAAAGCGCCGAGCGCGGAAACGGCGTGCGGTAGATATGGGTCACCGCCTCGCCCGGCGCCGCCACCACGAATTCATAATAGGCGTCGGACCGTGCCGCGAACGGGCCCCAGCGGCCGTCGGCGGCGGTGGTCTTGGCGTGGACGGCAGGGCCGAGGCGCTGGCCTGTGGCCGGGTCGACCGCAAAGACCGCGACCTGCGCCCCCGCCAGCGGCAGGTTGCTGGGCTGACCGCCCGGCATGCCCTGGACCATGCCGTCGAGGATCGGCCGCTCGACATCGGGAATGTCGAGGCGCTCGGGGGCGCGGCCGACGATGAAGCGATAGCTGCGCTCGAAGGCCAGCCAATGATAGGCCACTTCGCGATGATCGAGCCCGGGCAGCACCTCGTTCGTCGCGCCCTTCAGCGCCGGCGCATCATAGGAAATCCCGGTCGGCCGGCCGGCCTGGCCGATGAAGCGGCCTTCGGGTTGGGCGTACTTGTCGTTGCTGTCCGAGCGCAGGGTGAGAAAGGCGACGCCCGCCGCCACCTCGTCCGGCCCGGCGTTGAGCCGGGTCATGAATTCGCCCGCGCCGTTGAACTCGGAGCCGGTGTTGGCCGAGGCCGCGAACACGCCGTGATTGACCGCGCCGCCCAGCACGACATGCGAGACATGGGCCGCGCCGCCGTTCTTGACGTAGTTGCGGATCGAATTGCCGCCGCGCGAATTGCCGACCAGCGCCACCTTGTCGGCGCCGGTGCGGCGCTTGACCTCGGCTACGAAGGCGGCGAGCTGGCCGCGCTGCTCCTCGGTCGAACTGCGCCCGGGTTGGGGCTTGGTGTCGTCGCTGCGGGCCAGCGGATGCGGGAAGTCGATGGCGAACAGCCGGCCGGGATCGTAGCCATTGGCTTCGAAGCGCCAGATCACGGTCTGCCACAATCCAGCATGATCGCCGTTGCCATGGACGAACACGATCGGCGTCTCGGCCGCGGCCGCCAATCCCGCCCACAGCCAGCCGGCGAAGGCGCATAGTCTCGCAAATCGCATGGCATTCCCCCCGATTGCCCCCTAGTTTAACCAGCCGTGACCCGGCCGCGCTATCGCATCCTATGGCAAGGCGACATGCCGCTCGAGCGCATCGGCTGGGAGGATCGGCCCGAGGCCGGCGTGGCCTATTCGCCCAGTCAGTTGCGCGACATCGAATCCTGGTGGCGCCGGCAGGGCAAGACCGGGGTCGCACTCGAGGACCTGCCGCTCTATCGCGTACTTGCCGTGGCGCGACGCGGCAAAGCGGTCTCGCTGCGGCTGGGCCGCACCAGCTACAAGCTCTATCAAGGCACCAATGTCGCCAAGCCGGCCTGGGCCTTGGCCGCACCGCGGCGATGGATGGGCAATCCTTTGTCGCTGTCGGCGGTGCTGGTGACATCCGATGGCCATGTGCCGATGAATTTCCGCTCGCGGCGCGTG